>Ga0209064_1000257_pt1 | contig 124080 bp, 116 predicted proteins | sample Inofromicrocosms_FD_187498 | JGI IMG/M metagenome (GOLD analysis project Ga0209064, IMG submission 187498) | Mouse cecum microbial communities from Vienna, Austria - Inoculum for glucosamine and mucus D2O microcosms (SPAdes) (version 2) | ecosystem: Host-associated > Mammals > Digestive system...
CCCGAAACCATTCCGAACTCGGAAGTTAAGCCCTTCCTCGCCAATGATACTGCACTCCTTCGTGTGGGAAAGTAGGACGTTGCCAAATCTTTCAAAACCCCGGTTTATCCCGGGGTTTTTTCGTTTTAAGGCAAATTTCAAAGAATACAGATTCTTGCCAAATTTATAATTATCCTCATATTTGTCTAAAGATTTCTTATTTAAACCCGATAAATATTTTCGAAAAAAACAATATATTTTCTTTATAATATTAATTTATTTCAAATGGAATTGAATCTATGCCTCACGTTCGCAAAAATATGCTGCAATTTGTTTTTTCCGGCTCGTATCTCTTGCGCTGGAATGACAAGCTTCGGCCGATGGAATTGCAGGAAATCGACAAGCAGGCCCACAAACTGCTTGTGGCCTATATATTGTTCAATGAAAATTCACGCGAAATGCAGCCTTTGCAAAAAATCGATCTTGCCCGGCAAATTATCGAAGGCGCTCTTTTTGATTATCTTTACAGGCTTATCATTACAGACATCAAACCACCTGTTTTTTATAAAATCAGGGAAAATCGCGAACATTACCGTCAGCTGACGGCCTATGTTCTTTCCAGGCTTGAGCCGATTTTCTCACCCCTTGGCCCATTCTGGGACAGAATGACAAAATGGCATCTGTCCGATGAAGGGGAAGACGATTTGGCGCACCGCATTCTCAAGGTTTCCCATCTTTATGCTTCCCGCTGGGAATTTAACATTATCAAACCCGCCAATCCTTTTGATGAGGAAATGGGCTTTATCCATCAATCCTTTGAAGACGGCCTGGCAAATTTCCGGGATCTTGCAGGCGTTCAGGAAATCCTCTATCCCGGCGCTCTGGCAAGTTTTGCTTCCCTCTGCGGGCAATTGCGTTTTCAGATTCGTTGGACGCAGGTCCCGCGCATACCGGCAACATCCGTGCTTGGGCACATGTTTCTTGTGGCCACCTACGGCTATTTTTTCAGCATGACAATTGGCGCTTGCCAGGCCAGGGCCAATAACAATTTTTTCGGCGGTCTTTTGCATGATCTGGCAGAACTTTTGACAAGGGACATTATCTCGCCCGTCAAGCAATCCATTCCAAGTTTGCCCGAAATTATCAAGCAATACGAAATCTCCGAACTTGAACGGCGCATCCTCAATCCATTAAAACGTGATGGCTTTGAGGATTTGAGCCACAGCCTGCGCTACCATCTTGGGCTGGATGTCGGTTCGGAGTTTCAGGATTGCTATTTCAGGGATGGCAAGGCCATACCTGTAAATGGCTTTCAGGAAATGGCAAAATTCAATATGGATAATCTGGAACCCAAGGACGGCCAACTGCTCAAGATGTGCGATTGGCTGGCCGCCTTTCTTGAAGCGCACAGCTCAATTCGCAATGGTATTTCTTCGCCCCATCTGGTGGAAGCCCAGGCGCGTTTGAAGGAAAAAATCTGGGATAGCCCCCTGGAATGTCTTAACCTCAATGCCCTTCTGGCTGACTTTGACTAGAATGTCTCGCTTGTCGGGCGCTTTTTGCCATCTTGTCACACTTGTTCTTCTTGGGCTGCTTCTTTGTCTGCGCAGTCCCACGCCTGTTTTTTCGGCTTCTGGCTTGATGCTTTCCAAATCGCTGCCCCACTATGGCGAGGAGATGGAATTTTATTACCTCAAGCCCAGACCGGATATGTTGGCTGATCTTTTAAAATTTCTAAACTCCAGCGGTGTTCTGGCCCATAATGAAAAGCAATTGATGACGGCGGCCTTTTTCGCGGCCCTGGCCATGGAAAACAAGCTGGATCTTGAAAAATTTGCCTTTCAGGCCAGTGGGCTCGGGCGGGATGCTTCCAGAACCATGGCCTGGAGTGCGCATCTGGCGCGGCACAAATCGGAGCAAAGCCTTTTGGCAACCCTGCTAAATAACGACAATGCCTTTCTTGCAAGGCAAATTGCAAATTCTCCCGCGCCATTGGGCAATTGGGACATATTGGCCGAACCTTCGGTCATGCACATGTATTGGGGCGCCTTTATGGCAACAGGCAAATATATCTGGCTGGACAGGATTATTGGCGCATCCCTGCTTTATGGGCGTCTGGAGACGCAGGGCTTATGGCGCCAGCGGGGTTATGAAGTAGGCCGCGCAGCGGCTTCATCATTATATGAATTTGCTCCCCGGCATCCCCTTGTCAAAATGCGCCTGGAATATTTTTTGGCCAACAGCAAGGGCATTGATGAAAAAACCTTGCGCAAAATATTGCGCAAGTAATTGCATGCCGCAAAATATTGCCTGGCAGGGGCAACTCATTTTGGCGATTTCATCGCGAAGATAATTTCATTTGCCGTGTCATAATCATAATAGCTCAGGGCAATTTCCGCGCTGTTGCCGGCTGTTGCGGCATCAGGATAATATTTGGCGGCAGGGCCATGCTTTCCGCGTCTGGCATAAATGTTGCCCAGTTCAACCATTGCGTCCGCGGCCCTTGCGTCGTGGTTTTCGATTTCATGTTCGCAATCGGCAAGCTCCCTTACGGAAAACGAGCTTCCGTAAGGCTCAATGATCACAAGATCAACTGGCTGGCCAAGATTTTTGAGCCTGAGGTTTATGTCAATATCGTCAGCCGGGATGCTCAGTATATTATGGCCCAACTGCTCAAGGCCCTGTCTGAGAAAAGAACCGTGGTAGGCTATGTTCATAGCGTGCTGATATGCGGCACAAGAGAGGGCAAAAAGGGACTGCCGTTGCGAACTGGCCTGTCTAACGGTTTGCCGACAAAAGCAAAGGCCTCATCTTCTGTCATCGGGTTGAGCGCTCCGCACCTTACAAGCATGCCAAAATAGTCCAGATGGATTATATCTTCCCTGTTTTTGAATATTTTGGGCCTGTTGACTGGCGTTTCCGTGCGCCAAACCAGGGTTTGCGGATTCCCGGAACCGATTATCGTGGCATATGAAAAGTCCGGAAAAAAGTCGTGCAGCACAAAAACGCATTTGTAAACGTCGCCTTGCCAGTCTTTGCAGGCCACGCCGGCAAGTTCACGAAAAAAATAACATTCCCGGATGTCCGGGATTGCGGCCCAGGGATCGGACGGCACAGTGTCGTCAAAGACCCAGAGCGTGTTTTTATGCGCGTATTTCAGGGAATTGGTGAAGTCCCGCATGGCCTGTCCGTATGTATGCAGGCCGTCGATAAAGATGATGTCCCATGTGAAATCGTTTTCCCCATATACATTGCGCTTGATGTCTTCCAGATTTTCAAAAAAATCGTCGCTTGTTGTCTTGAAAAAGTGATGTCCGGGAAGATCGGAATATTTGGTGTAGTCAAACAGGAAATTGGGGTCAATGCCTGTTTTGTGCGCGATTTTCACATCCATAAATGTGTAGCCTTCGGCAACGCCAATTTCCAGGTATCTTTGGGCTCCATTAATGGCTGCAAGTCTGTTTATTCTGTCAGAGGCTATGGGCATGGGCGCTCCTTTTGTTGGCTTTTGTCCGGATTTGAAACGAAACAGGGAAACGGCTGGCCGTTTCACTGTCTGAATTAATCATGATTTCAATCTTTACTGCACCAGACTCATTACCATTTGCGGGAATGAATTTGCCTGGGCCAGCATGGCGACGGAAGACTGGGTCAGAATCTGGTTGCGCACAAAGTTGGTCATTCTTTTTGATATCGTAAAAATCCTCGCGCGAATCCGCGCCCGGCCCAAAGTGAATCCGGACCACGTCATCGGGTATCACATAATCCGGCTTGAACGGGCTGTTCGGATCATCCGGATAGGGATTCGGCCCGGGAGGAGTGGGGTTTGTACCGGGGCCGGCAGGTTGAGTAACGTCCCTGACATTTAAATCTACACTCACCTCTGGCACAGCCAGGGCATTACCATTATTTATAGTCCATGTTTTGCTTATGGAATTGTTCGCATCAAGCTGAACAGTCATGCTCAATTGGTTGTTCGCATATGTGGCGGTTACCGTGCCATGATTTGAAGTATAAGAATTGTCGTTTGCGGGTGCGGTCCAGGTTATGGCAACCATTTGAAATCCATTGATTTATTTATGCAAATCTTCGGTAATTGCAGTGTATATCCTGAAGAAAAATTTATTTTACACAATATCATGCAAATTTCGTTCCTTGTTGATGGCGCCTTGCAAGACTTCATAATATTTCATGAAGTGTATGGACAAGTTGGCGAGTCCCATTTAAAACGGATTTATGGAAAACAATCTTGATGAACTTGTCCTTGGCCGTCCTGACCTGATCGAAATGGAAGACCGGCTTTGCCGTTTGCTTTCCCCTTTTCTTTCCTTCAGCGGGCATGCCCTTTATTTTCCCATTGAAAACTTCCCTGAAGAAATTGAGCTTTTGCCGCGGGAGCGGCGCCTTTTGCTGCCCTTGCTCTGGCGCGGGGAAAAGCTTGGCGTTTTGTTGCTCAATGGGGTAAAGGCCGCGGAAGCGAAGCGCGTCCTGCCGCAATTGCCTGCCATAACGCAATTGTGCCTCGAAAACCTCGCCATGCTGCGCGCTTCAAACTACGAGGCCCGCAGCGGCTTGCTCAATGAGGCCGCCCTGTTTGCGAAAATGGAACACGAGGTCAGCAGCCTTCGCGCCATGCTGGAAGATCCGGGCAAGCTCGAAGGCCAGAGCATTCCGCTGCACCGTTTGTGCCTCGGCCTGGTCGTACTCAAGCTCAATGGCGTGAAAAAGCGTCTTGACGATTATTACGAGCGGTATTTTTCCCGTCTTGCCCTGGCCTGCGCGCAGGGTGTGCCCTCCGACGTGCTTTGCGCGCGTCTTGGCATGCACGAGGGGCGCTATGAAATCGGTATGCTTTTTCCCGCAACTGGCAGGGGCATTTGCCACAAGCTGGCCCAGGGTGCTCTGGCCAGAATGCACGCTGTCGAACCGCCGGCCAATGAAAACGCGCCGGCCATAATTTTAAGCGCGGGACACGCCCTTTACCCCCAGGATATGGCGGGCCAGGAACTTGTATTGCCCATGTTCGAACAGGCCAGGCGCCTGCGCAACCGGGCGCGCCTTGCGGCAATGGTCGCAATCAATGCCAGGCTGGGCAAGGTTGCGCCCGAAAACCTGAGCATGCCTTTTTCGCGCATTCTTATGGACGGGGGCATTATTCTGGAAGCGCTGCCAATGGGTCGTTTCAAGACAAGCCTGGGCAGGGAAAGCAATGCGGCCGAAGGAATGCGCTTCCAGGTTTTTTCCCGGAGCGGAGACGGCAACCGCGGTGCCTTGCGTGGTGAAATTGTTCTCCTGGAAGTTGGCGAAAGGCAATCGCTGGCCGAAATTCTTTATCTTGAAGACGCGGCCGCCATGCCGCTGCCAGGAGACAACCTGGTCAAGATTGGCGTTTCGCCAATTCGCCAGCCAGAAGCGGAAGAGAAAAAGATTGCGGCCAGCGGAGAAGACGCTTTTTTCAGAAGCCATGGAGAATTTTTGCGCCTGTTTGAGGAAAAGCGGGCCCAAAGCCAGAAGTTTGTCCTCGGCATTGCCCGGCTGGCCAGTGATTCAAGGGATGCCATATCATTCGAGGCCTTGCTGCAAAAAATTGAAAAAAGCCTCTCCGAAAAAACAGGCGACGAGTTGCCTGCCGGCCGTTATGGCAGCAATAGCCTGATATTTTTCCATGAAGGAGCTACAGCGGATGCCTGCGTCAGCTTTTATGAAAACCTGGGCAAGATTGCGAAAGATAACGGGTATGCATTTGCGGCCGGCCTGGCCTCCTGGCCATATCTTGACTTCGGCAAAGCCGAAATTGAGGATTGCGTCCTCAAGGCGCTTGAATACGGCATTCTTTTGCCAGAACCGCATATCGGGGTTTTCAATACGCTGGCCCTGAACATCAGCGCGGACCGCCGCTTCAGCCTGGGCGACATTTTTGGCGCGGTTGCGGAATACCATCAGGCCCTTCTGGCCGACCCGGACAATGCCATGGCCAGGAACTCGCTCGGGGTTTGCATGGCCTCGCTCAAACGCTACGCGGAAGCCAAAAGATTGTTCCTGGATGCCCTCAAAAAGGCGGACGATAAAGTCCTTGCAGCCAAGATTTGCTATAATCTTGGGGCAGTTGCCCAAAATCTTGGCGAAACGCGCGGCGCGCTGCAATATTGGCGCAAATGCGCGGCATTCGCGCCAGGGCATGGCTATGTCTGGATAAGGCTTGGGCAATTATATGAGCAGCTTGGGCGCAAAGGCGAGGCCAGAAACAGTTACGAGCATATATTGGGCATGGAAAATGCCGATGCCATTTTGACAGGTTCGGCCAAAAGGCATCTTGCTCGACTTGCGGTGCGCCAGCAAAAGGGAAGCGCGGCGCGCGAGCTTTTGCACGACGCGCTTTTGCAGAATCCGAATGATGCCTCGGCCATGCTCATGCTGGCCGGAATTTATCTGCAAGACAACGAAGATCCGGCCATGGTCGAGCTGCTGGCCAGAAAAAGCGTGGGCCTGACCGGCAAACCGGAAGCCTGGAAAATGCTGGCGGAAGCACTGCGCAGGCTTGGCCGCGAGGATGAGGCCAGGGAAGCGGAATGGAGAGCCAGGCCCCACTGATTATCTATAACATTTACGCATGAGAATATCTCTTAACGGCAAAGCAAGTTTGCCTCGAGATATTCTCGCGCGCGCCTTTGCAGGCAAAGTCGCGTTAGGACATTTATGCAATTTCACTGCATGAATGCCCTAAATTCTGTCGCAATATACATTTTCCAGAAATTCTTCCATTGGCTTGTCAGCCTTTGCAATAAAATCCTTGAGAGGAAATTTTTTATTGCAATGGGGGCAGGCCATATATGTTTCCAGGCAGGAGCGTTCAATATTCAGCGGCTTGCCGCATTCAAGGCAGGGCAAGCTTGTCCGGGCCTTGCGTGGCGCAAAATAAGCCATTTCAAAATTCCTCCAGTTTATTGTGGTTTTGTTTCAAGATTGTAAACGTCGGCCGCAATTGTCAAGGGCGGATTTGGCCAGGCGGAAGCCAGTCTGAGAAACATCTATCTGGCAGCCAAATAAAAAATATAATTAAATCGTGGATATCAGCCTTTGGCATCTGGCATATTGGCTGGATTTTTATTAGATTCATCAAAAGGAGGCGAAACCCCCTTCGCCTCCTGATTATATGTAATAATGGCAAATAGCAGTAAACAGATACTGTTCGCCACGGGAGAGACAAGGTATGGCTGTTTCTTACAAGGATTATTACAAACTTCTCGGAGTGGATAAAACGGCCAAGCCAGAACAGATTTCCAAATCTTTCAAAAAGCTGGCCAGAAAATACCATCCCGACCTGAACCCCGGCGACAAAAAGGCCGAAGAGAAATTCAAGGAAATAAACGAGGCTTACGAGGTTCTGAAAGACCCCGAAAAGCGCAAACTTTATGATCAGCTGGGCCCGGACTGGGAGAAGTACCAGCAGGGCGGAGGCCCTGGCCCACAGGGCGGCGCGCACTTCAATTTCAACGGTCAGGACATGGGCGGCGGCGACTTTTCCGACTTTTTTGAAACGCTTTTCGGCAATCGCGGCGGTGGTTTTGGCGGCGATGCTTTCGGAGGTTTTGGAGCGCGTCAGCAGGGCCCGCGGCGTGGCCGCGATGTGGAGGCCGAATTGCCTCTCACCCTGTCGGAAATTGTTGCCGGCGGCAAGCGCAAGGTAACATTGCAGATGCCGGAGGGCCCGAAAATCCTGGAAGTCAATGTGCCCGCAGGCGTCAAGGACGGCGCGAAGCTCCGGCTTTCCGGCCAGGGCGATCCATCCCCCAATGGAGGCCAGTCGGGCGATCTTTTCCTTATCATCCGTTACCTTCCCGACAAGCAGTTCAAGGTGGAAGGGGACAACCTGCAATCCGAATTCTGGATTAGCCCCTGGGAAGCGGTTTTGGGCGCAAAAGTGCCTGTAAAAACTCTGGAAGGCGAAGTGGAACTGAATGTGCCGGCCGGTACTAGTTCCGGCCGCAAGTTCCGGCTGAAAGGCAAGGGCATGGGCTCTTCAAAAAGCCGCGGGGACTTGTTTGTCAAGGCCATGATCAAGGTTCCTTCGCAACCGGGCGCGGCGGAAAAGGAACTTTGGGAAAAACTGGCTGAAACTTCAACCTTCAACGCCCGCGCCTGATATGTGTCTCCCCATGACGCATAAGCAGGAGTAAGATATGAGCATGACGAATAAAAACTCCAATTTACCGATGCAATCCGAGGCCCTGGCCTGGGATGAATTTGTGGAGCTGACCGGCATAAGTCCCAACCAGCTTGAAGAGCTTGTCGATCTTGGATGGTTTGATTCCAGTCTTCCCGGCAAAATGACATTCCACGATGTCGATATCTGGCGGGTTCGCAAGCTTGGCCGTATTTGCGGCACATTTGAACTGCCGGTTATTGGCGGCACAATTATAGTTGATCTTCTTGAGCGCGTGGACAGGCTTGAACGCCTTGTGCGCGCAATGAACAATATTGAGGATTGATGAATGGATATTAACAAGTTTACCGAAAAAGCGCGCGAGGCAATCAGCGCGGCCCAGGCCATTGCCATTGGCATGGGGCACCAGGAAACCGATTGCGAGCATCTGGCGCTTGCCCTTGTTCAGCAGGAGCAGGGCATAGTTCCGGCCGATCTGGAGCACATGGGCATTTCGCCCAGGGCTCTTGGCGTGGCTCTTGAAGAATCCCTGCGCAAACGACCTTCGGTTTCCGGCGCTGGCGTTGATCCCAACAAGATCAATATTACCACGCGCCTGGCCAAAATATTGGGCGACGCCCAAAAAGAGGCCCAGCGCCTGCAGGATGAATTTGTAAGCGTCGATACCCTTTTCCTTGCCCTGACCACAGTCGAGCCTTCCTCGCATCTTGGCAAGGTATTTCAGGAATACAAGATTTCCCACGCCAACTTCTTCAAGGCCATGGAAGAAATGCGCGGCGGCGCCAGGGTTACCAGCGCCAATCCGGAAGATACTTTCGAGGCCCTTGCAAAATACGCGCGCGATCTCGTGGAAGCCGCGCGGGAGGGCAAGATGGATCCGGTTATCGGACGTGATTCCGAAATTCGCCGCGTCATCCGCATCCTGTCCCGCCGTACAAAGAACAATCCGGTGCTGATTGGCGAAGCCGGCGTGGGCAAAACAGCCATTGTCGAAGGCCTGGCCTTCCGCATAGTCAAGGGTGATGTGCCAGAAGGACTAAAGAATCGCAAAATCTTTGCCCTCGACATGGGCGCGCTGATTGCCGGCGCCAAGTACCGCGGCGAATTTGAGGAACGCCTCAAGGCCGTGCTCAACGAGGTCGAAAAAAGCGAAGGGCAAATCATTCTCTTTATCGATGAACTGCATACCATCGTCGGCGCGGGCAAGACAGAAGGCTCCATGGATGCCGGCAACTTGCTCAAGCCAATGCTGGCCAGGGGCGAATTGCATTGCATCGGCGCCACAACTGTGGATGAATACCGCAAGTATATCGAAAAAGATCCGGCCCTTGAACGCCGCTTCCAGCCTGTCATGGTTGATGAGCCCACCGTCGAGGATGCAATCTCCATTCTGCGCGGCCTGAAAGATCGTTTCGAGGTTCACCACGGCGTGCGTATCAGCGATTCGGCCATTGTCGAGGCCGTTGTGCTTTCAAGCCGCTATATCCCGGACAGGCAGCTGCCCGACAAGGCAATAGACCTGATTGACGAAGCCGCGGCCATGATCCGCACCGAAATCGATTCCCTGCCTTCCGAGCTTGACGAAGTCAATCGCAAGGTCATGCAGCTTGAAATCGAGCGCGAGGCCCTGCGCAAGGAAACAGACCAGGCTTCATTTGAAAGACTGGAAAAACTGGAAAACGAGCTTTCCGAATTGCGGCACCAGCAGGCCACCATGCGCGCCCAGTGGGAAAGCGAAAAAGGCTCGATTGACAATGTCCGCCAGATCAAGGAAGACATTGAGCAGACCCGCCGCGAAATCGAGCAGGCCGAACGCGCATACGATTTGAACAAGGCCGCTCAGCTCAAATATTCCACCCTGCTTGAACTGGAAAAGAAACTTGAGGAAGTTTCGGGCAAGAAAGACGGCGGTCCGCGCTTGCTGCGCGAGGAAGTCGGCCCTGATGACGTGGCTGAAATCGTTGCCAAATGGACAGGCATTCCTGTTACCCGTTTGCTGGAATCCGAACGCGAAAAGCTTCTGCGCCTGCGCGAACAGCTGCATGATCGCGTTGTCGGGCAGGATGATGCTGTCAATGCAGTGGCCGACGCCGTTTTGCGTGCCAGGGCAGGGCTTTCCGATCCTGCTCGCCCAACCGGTTCTTTCATCTTCCTCGGCCCTACAGGCGTAGGCAAGACAGAGCTTTGCAAGGCACTTGCGGAAGCCCTGTTCGATACGGAAGACAATATGGTACGCCTGGACATGAGCGAATACATGGAGAAACATTCTGTTTCACGCCTTATCGGCGCGCCTCCAGGATATGTGGGCTATGACGAGGGCGGCCAGCTGACAGAAGCCGTGCGTCGCAAACCATATTGCGTCATTCTTTTCGACGAGGTTGAAAAGGCTCATCCCGATGTATTCAATACCCTTTTGCAATTGCTGGATGACGGCCGTCTTACGGACAGCCAGGGCAGAACGGTGGATTTCCGCAATACAATCGTCATCATGACCTCCAATATCGGTTCCGTGCATTTGCTTGACGGCATTGCTCTTGACGGCACCCTCAAGGAAGGCGCGCGCGAACAGGTAATGGAAGATTTGCGGGCTCACTTCCGCCCCGAATTCCTGAACAGGGTGGACGAAACCGTCGTCTTCCTGCCGCTCAGACGCGACCAGGTCGGCAAGATTGTGGAATTCCAGCTCCGCAGGCTCAAAAAGCGTCTGGAAGAACGCAAAATCAAGTTGCACATGAGCGACGAGGCCAGGGATTACATTGCCAATGCGGCCTACGACCCAGTCTATGGCGCGCGGCCGCTCAAGCGCTATATCCAGCAGTACGTCGAGACGCCTCTTGCGCGTGAAGTCATCAAGGGCGACATCAAGGACGGCGATGACGTGCATATCGAGGTCAAGGACGAAAATTTGGCCTTTGAAGTGAAAAAATAAGTTAATTTTTTTAATGAAAATCTGTTGCCCCGGTAAAAATCCGGGGCATTTTCGTATGCGGGAGATTTAAATATGGAAAAAAACATGAGCAAACCTGGTCTCGAACCTGGCATAAAGGGCGAAAAGGAAATGGTTGTCGGGGATAAACACCTTGCCAGCGCGCTTGGCAGCGGCCTGGTGGATGTTTTTGCCACGGCAATGATGATTGCCGGTATGGAAGAAGTCTGCGTTGCTTCCGTGCAGCCATATCTGGAGCCGGGCACGACCACGGTTGGCGTGGGCGTTGATGTAAGCCATTGCGCGGCCACGCCGGCGGGGATGAAAGTACATTTTGAATCCGAACTGAGCGAGATATCCCAAAATGGCAAGGGCCTGCTTTTTCGGGTGGAGGCAAGGGACGAGGCTGGCATAATCGGCCAGGGCACAATCAGGCGCGTAATTGTGAACAAGAATAAATTCGAGATGAAAACAGGCCAGAAGCTGAAAGTCAGCTAATCATTCATCGGCAAGCCTGTCGTCTGCGACAGGCTCCTTGCCTGTTCTTGCAAGGATCCATTTCCTGATTGCGGCATGCGCATCTTTACGCTGGGACTTTTTGTCCTCATACATGGCTTCGTCCGCCCGGCTCATGATTTCGGAAAGCCTTTCATTTCTTGATATGCCGCAGGCCAGGCCAATTGACGCGAAAACAGGCATCATGCCGTGGTTTTTATTGTAATTGTCAAAACGGGCCCTGATAAATTCAACGAGTTTTTTGCCTTTGGCGAGATTACAGTTTGGCAATAGCGCAAGGTATTCGTCGCCGCCAATTCGACCGACGCAATCCGTTTTTCTCAAGCCTCCCCGCAACAGGGAAGCTGCGATTATGAGGAGTTCGTCGCCGACGGCATGGCCAAGATTGTCATTGATCATCTTGAGGCCGGTTATATCCATGGAAATAACGCAAACCGGCCTGATGCCGTTTTGCTCGATATGCTCGATTTCAAGGTTGCAAAATGCCCTGCTCCTGAGGCCGGTAAGGGTATCGTGGCGCACAAGATCTTCAAGCCTGTCGCGCTCCGCCTGGGCTGTCGTGATATTGGTGATCGAGCCAATGATATGCCCCGCGCGCCCAAGCTTGTCGCGCCAGATGACATAGCCGCGGTCAAAGATCCAGGCCCAGGCCCCTGACGCGCTCTTCATCCTGTATGTGTATTCAAAGGTGTCGCCGTTTTGCGGGGATGTCATGATGGATTTCTGCGCATCGATCACCCGGCTTGCGTCTTCCGGGTGAATTAGTTTGCGCCAGGCATTGGCCGGCATGGGGTTTTCCTCGTCCCTGTAGCCGAGCATTTCAAGATAGCGGGGGCAAAAATAGATTTTGTCGGCCTTTGTATCCCAGTTCCACTGGCCCCCGCCCATGTTGTTCAGGGCATGGAAGAGGCTGTCATCCTTGCAGAATGGCGAATTTGCGCTCACAGGCGCTCCCATGGAAAGCAGACCGGCCACCAGAACGGCTTTGCCGGCCTCGTTTCTTTCCACGGCGGAAGCCCGCAGCAGAGCGGTTGCGAATGTGCCGTCCGCCTGCTTTATGCGCACAATATCGGTAATTGTGTTGCCGAAAAACAGACCTTCGCAAAAGATTTTATAATGGCGTTGCAGGGCCGCCCTTTCCGCGGGGTGAATATCCCTGAAGCTTTGGGTTATGGGCATGGGATTGGCGATGTTGCCGCCAAGGCCCAGTAGCTTGCCACATGTCTGGTCCAGCCAGATTTTCCTTTCTTTCACATCATAAATCCAGACTCCGCTGCCTGCCAGATCCTGGATGCCGACACTGAACCCCAGGCCGGCATGGGCAGGCCCCACGGGCACGGCGTCCATTTTGCCGATAACCCTTGTGGCATGCCCTTCGCTATTGCGCGAAAGCACCAGCATATATTCCTGTACCCAGAAACCATTGCACAAATATGAACATTCCGAGGCTGCGGGATCCTTGCCCAACAGAATATTCTTGCGCAAGGCGCCCAGTTCGGTCGCCGCGTCCGCAGTTAGCAATTTATAAAAATCCGCCATGGTGGGGGGCGGCGAGGGCAGGTTCAGGCTTTTGTAAAGGCCCTGGGTCATAAAAAGCGCATCCGACACAATGTCCCATTCAAAAAGTGGCTCGTTTGAACTGAGCGGAATAAGTGAGTATGGAGCGGGGCTGTTGTTATTTTCCATGTTTTTCCACTATATGCGGTGGCGCTGTTTATTGGCATCCAGGTATTGATTTTGGGCGACGGGTTTTCTGAATATTTTATATTCAAGGCGGAGTCATTTTAATTTAAAATGAAGTGCCGGTTTTCAGCATATAGGCCAGCAATTCATCCTTGAGCCATCGCGCTACAACACCCGGTTGTCCATCGGCCACAGGACGTCCGTCAAAGCGCACAATGGGAACGCACAAAGTTGCGCTGGTCAAAAGCAGCATTTCTTTTGCCTTGAGCATTTCCCGTATATGAATGGGGCCTGTTTTGACAGGCATTTTTTGGTCGGCAATCTCCAGAGCGCACAGAAGAGTTGTGCCCGGCAAAACCCTTCCCGGTTCGGGACTGCGAAAACAGCCGTTTTCATCAATAATTGCCACATTCGCGATGGCCGCTTCGCCCATATTGCCATCCTCGTCAAAAGTGATCGCCACATCTTCTGCCCGGCTTACGGCTTCCGCGGCCATAAGCACATTGGGCAGATAGTTCACGCTCTTGATCCTGGCCAGATATTCCTGCTTGGGCGGATAGGCGCTTGTAAATGCGGAAAGGCCCCTGGAATAAAGATCGGCGGGCGGCAATTTGGCGGCCAGGGCAACAATATAGAAACCGGGATCGGGACATTCTGCAGGCGATATGCCAAATCCGCCCGGCCCGCGCGAAAGAAAAACGCGGATATCGCCCTTGTCGCTGCCAGAAGCATGGGCCACGGCGCAAACAAGCTCCCTGGCCTCGCTCATGGCCAGGGGCGGTTCCAGGGCAAGAGCGCGCGCGCCGTCCCACATTCTTTGCAAATGTGAGTCCAGAACAAAAATTTTGCCATCCCTGTAACAGATGCTTTCAAAAAGACCATCGCCACGATGACAGAGATGATCGTCAAGGGGAATCAACAGCAAATGGCCGTCCGTGCAGATTCCCCGGGCCCGGTTATCGTAAAAGGCCAATATCTTTTCAACACCGGGTCTCGGGGCCGCCAGCAGGGCGGACAAAAAATCGTCTGGTTTCAGTGCCTGGATCATGAAAGAAAAGCATCCCTGTCGGGAACGCGCAAAAGATCTCTTTTGAGTAATTCCTCGGCAATTTGCACGGCATTCAGGGCTGCGCCCTTGCGCACGTTGTCGGCCACAATCCACATGTTCAGGCCGTTTTCAATGCTTTCGTCATCGCGGATGCGGCCGACAAAAACCTCGTCCGTGCCGCCGCAGGCAAGGGGGGTGGGGTAAATGCCCTCGTGGGGATTGTCGAGCACGGCAATCGAAGGCGCCTGCGAAAGCAGCGCGCGGCAATCACGGGCCGAAAGATGTTTCGCGGTCTGGACATTGACGGATTCGGCATGACTGAAAAACACGGGCACGCGGGCGCAGGTCGCGGTTACCTTTACCGAGGGGTCGTCAAGAATCTTGACAGTCTCGTTGACCATTTTCATTTCTTCCTTTGTATAGTCATTGTCCATGAATATATCTATATGGGGAAGAATATTGAAGGCGATCTGACAGGGATAAACATTGTTTTCCGGATCCCGTCCATTGAAAAGATCTCTGACCTGGCGCTCAAGCTCGTCCATGCCCTTGCGGCCTGTGCCGGAAACGGCCTGATAGGTCGAAACCACAACGCGCTCAAGTCCGGCGGCATCCTTTATGGGCTTTAATACCACCACCATCTGGATTGTCGAACAGTTGGGATTGGCAATGATGCCCTTGTGATTTTCCAGCGCGTCGGGATTAACTTCAGGCACAACCAGGGGGCAGCGCGGATCCATGCGCCAGGCTGCGGAATTGTCAACCACAGTGCAGCCGGATTTTACGGCATGTGGCGCGAATTTTGTGGAAGTTGCGCCGCCTGCCGAAAAAATGGCCAAATCCACGCCATCAAAAGAATCTTCCTTCAATTCGTGAACTTCCAGTTCATCATCGCCAAATGGAACCAGGTCTCCAGCTGATTTGGCCGACGCAAATGCAAGCACCTTGCTGGCGGGAAAGCCGCGATCGTGCAATGTTTTGAGCATTTCGCGGCCAACGGCGCCTGTCGCGCCCACCACTGCAACTACCGGAATGGAACTCATTTGGCTTTTCCTCCTCAAAATGGTTATAGAAATGGTTATAGAAAATGAAATATACAGAGCAAGGAGAAAAATGTTAAGCCCCGTTTTACGGCTTTAACGACAGGAATTTTCTGGCGCAACTCTGGAAATCCCATGAATATTCAGCGAGTCTCTCTTTACAAATATCTGTATAGAGTTTATATAATTTTTTCCTGGTAAACTGTATGCCAGCTTTTGGCTTGCCGGGCCGCCAATGGATTCGGAGGATTTTATGGACAGCAAGGATATGGAATATTTTCGCAAACTCCTCTCCGATATGCTCGAAGAAGCACAGCAGAATGGTGACTTGACAATAGAAGAGCTTACAGACAGCAACGAAGTTTTTGCCGATCCTGCCGACCGCGCAACCGCGGAATCCGACAGGGCCTTTACCCTGCGTCTGCGCGACAGGGAACGCCGTCTGATTCGCAAGATTCAGGCCGCTCTCAAACGTATGGATGACGGGATTTACGGCATTTGCGAGGAATGCGGGGAGGAAATCAGTATTCCCCGTCTGAAGGCCAGACCTGTTACCCGCCTTTGCATAAACTGCAAGGCCAGGCAGGAAGCAGACGAACATCTGCGCAGTGATTGATTTCTGCAATACAGATTTGCGAAAGCATTTTTCTTACCCCGCCCCGGCGGGTTTTTTATTGGTAAAAGCCATGCTCATGCGCCCGGGTTCCCACTCTCTGGCTATATTTTCCATCCTTGTTTTTATCTTTCTGGCCACACTCGCCGTGGATTGCCCCGCAGCCGACGCGCCTGCCAAACGGGCATCTGCCGAAACAAAAGAACCGCCAGGCGCCGGGCCGGCAAAAGAAAAGGCCAATCCTTCCTCCACCGCAAAAAATGCTGAAGCGGCAAAAGACAAAGCCCGGGCCGCTGCCAAAATGGAAGCTACTCCAAATCCTGAAGCAGATTCTGCTTCAAGGGGAACTCCTTCAGAGAAAGAGAGAAAAGATTCCTCTTCCCAGAAGCAGGCCGGGGAGGGTGAAGAATCCGCCAGTGAAAAGACGGGCAGTGAAAGCGAGAATACAGCCAGCCAGAATGCGGCCTGGGAAGCCATGTGGACAGGGCAGCGCACGAGCCTGAACGAAATGAGGGAAACGGCCCTCACGTTAAGCGAAACTTTTTCCTCGCAAACCGACAACCTTTCCAGACATTTGCAGCCCTTTGAGGAGGAAGGGCGGCGCCTTCTGGTCTTTGCCAACACTTTCAGGGGGCATCCCAATGCCATGGAGGCCGTACAAAGGCGCATCCAGGGCACAATCGACGATTTCAATGGCGTGCTGGACCCAGTGCTCCAGGCCAGATCGGAAGCCCAGACCCTGCTTGAAAGAGTGAACAAGATGGCCGACAGTATTCCGCAGGACATGGACAAGAGCCGGCTTTCCGAAGAAATGAAGACCTATATTCAGGATATAAACAGGGCAAGATTGAGACTGACCGTCGTTCTTGCCCTTTATGATTCCATATCGCCCTCTCTCAGTCTGCTCAAAAAGCTTGAAAAGGTCAGGGATAATATTGGCGCCGAGCTGCCGGAATTGTGGAAGGACTATTATTTACGCGGCCCCATCCCCTGGCTGAATACTGAAACCTGGAGCAATATCGGCCAGAAGCTTTATTATTCCTGGCAGGCGATGATTTTGCGAATGCCGGTGGAATTGCCGGTCACGGCCTCGCAATGGGGAACAGCCTGCATTCGCTTTGTCATAGGGCTGATTTTTGCCGGCGTCTTGTGCCTTATTCTCAAAAACCGCTGGCCTGAAAAATTCAACAGTGAGACCAGCAGGCATATTTTCAGGGTAAGTTTGCCCTGGCTCTGTTTCGGTTTCGCCTTTTTGGGCAGCGCGCTCTCAGCGGCAAGCAACTTTTTTCGGCTTTTTCTCGCCCTGGGCAGCATTTGCCTGATCATTGGCCAGGTCAATCTGGCATGGGACATACGCCTCCTGAAACATACCGATGTGCCGCGGCAGGGAGCGCCATTTTTAAAGCTTCTTCCCCTTTCTTTTTGCGCCTATCTTCTGGCTTATCTGCCAATAACATCGGCCATAGCCCTGATTATATGGCTTTTGCTCCTGCTTTTGTGGCTCTTTGGGCAAAAAAGCAGGAAAGCTCTGGAGATAGGCGGTTTGCAGCTGGAAGCTGGCGCGCTGGACAGCGAGGTAATCATTCTCTGGATATGCCTGTTTTTGACAGTTTCCGGCCTGTTCATCGCCAGTATGGCGCTATATCTGGCTTTCGTCTCCCTTTCCCTGGCTTTGGAATTGTCCCTGGGCGGCATGTATCTGGTCAATTCAATCAACGATCATCTTTCAAGGGCGGGAGCGCGCGCCATAGTCGGCCATCTGGCCGTGGCCATGGCCGCCCCCATGGTTCTGGTTATCGCGGTGACCGGCGTTTTTTTGTGGATCGTTGTTTTGCCGGGCGGCATCTATCTGCTGGATGAATATGCGCTCAAGGGCATCAGCATTGGCGAAACACAGTTCAATATTATCCAGATCTTGCTGATCATAAGCGTTTTTTATCTCACCCGCGCCGTTGTTACCATGGGCACAACTTTTCTGGCCAGGCTGCCAGGCCAGGGCCTCAATTTCGATTCCACTCTCATAACGCCCCTGCAAACCGCGCTGACATATACTGCCTGGGCCTTTTTCGGACTTTTTGTGCTGCGTTCCCTGGGACTTGAGCTCAGCAGCCTGGCCATGGTGGCCGGCGGCCTCTCTGTAGGCATAGGTTTTGGCATGCAGACAATTGTCAACAACTTCCTTTCCGGGCTTATCCTCATTTTTGGTAGAACACTGCAGGTTGGCGATGTTGTGGAGGTTGGCGGCATTACAGGGCGTGTGCGCAAGATCAGCGTGCGCGCGACCATGGTTGAAACATACGACAATGCAATCATCTATGTCCCGAATTCGCAGTTCATGTCCAATCCATTGATAAACTGGACAAGCTTCAGCCGCAGCGTCCGCAAGGAAGTTCAGGTAGGCGTTGCCTATGGCTCAAATACGGAAGAAGTAATCAAGCTTCTGGTTACAATTGCCAAAGGTCATGATAATGTACTCAAATATCCCGTGCCTGCTGTCAATTTTGCGGATTTTGCGGCCAGTTCCCTGGATTTTCGCCTCCGCTTCTGGGTCAGGGATTTCGAGCTTGGGGCTGTAACCTGTTCTGATATTCGCATGACCATTGACAAGGTATTTGCCGAACATGATATCGAAATCGCCTTCCCGCAGCTTGACGTTCACCTCAAACGCGAAGCTGACAATGCGGCCCAGTCCAGAGCGGCAAGGGTAAAACCCCACCGTCCTGTTCCCAGACCGTCCCTGCGCCGCAGACCGCCGCCGGAACTGGCTGAAAAAGTGGCGCTGGCAAGGCATGAGGCGAGATCCCAGACTGATTGATACGAAAGTTATTTTTAATCAGCGGCGCTTGAACAGTTTTTCCAGGGCATTTTTGTCATAGCGGATGGCGCATGGGCGGCCGTGCGGGCAATTTGAGGGGCTTTTGCAATCCAGCCACTGGCTTACCAGCCCCATGGCCTCGTCCGGCGACAGTTTTTGCCCGGCCTTGATGGCCCTTTTGCAGGCCATTGAAACCAGGAGGGCGTTCAAGTCGTCTTTGCGGCTTTCCAGCGCCTCCGTGAGAAACTCCCTTGCTTCATTGCGGGAAAGCAAGGGTGGAATGGCTCTGGCCTGCAAAATGTTTTCCGAAAGGGACAGGTCGTAGCCAAATCTGGGCAGTATTTGGCTGATCTCCCGAAAGCGCTGCATTTCGGACGGTTCCAGGCGGATTTCAAGCGGCAGGGCCAGAATTTGTCCCTGGCCGGAAAGGCCGTCTTCCAGAAAGCGTTCATGCAAAATGCATTCATGCACGGCATGCTGATCCAGCAAAAGCATGGCACCGTCCTGATCGCGCAAGATCAGATAGGTATCTGCAATCTGGCCCAGATAAACAATGCCAGCCGGAGAATTTCCGGGGCAAGCGGACGAAATTCCGGGCTTTTGATGGCTTGTTGGCGCTTCTGGCGGCCAAATCAGCTCGGCCTCTTTTGCGGTAAGGTCCTGCGGACCATGCTGGGCGGAGCGAAAATTGGCGATCTCTTCATGCAGCGTTGGCGCTGGGTCGCCTTTGCTTTCAAAGCCGTAAGAGCACGGCAGATCGACAATCTCCCAGGGTTCGCGTCGCGCTGGTTTCTGGCTTGCGATAATCGGCTCTTCACGAAACTCCCAAAGATTGTCCGATTTGACCATTTGCATTTGGGTATTATCTGAAATACCGACAGGGTTCATTGAATCCAGGGTATTACGCATTGCCCGAACCAGGGTGCCAATAACAGTGGGTTCATCCTGAAAACGAACTTCCGTTTTCGCAGGATGAACATTGACATCGACCATTGCGGGGTCGATTTCGATAAAAGCCACAACTTGCGGATAATCGCGGCTGATTAGCCGTCCCTTGTAAGCTGTGCGCACTGCGCCAAGCAAGTTTTTGTCATTCACCGCGCGTCCGTTGACATATAGATAGATTCTGTCCCCTCTTGGCTGGCACAAATTTGGCGGCGCAAGCATTCCATGGACAGCAAGACCGCGGTTTTGGCCTTCAAAGGGTGCAAGCTCATCGGTTATGCCTGTCGGCCAGATTTGCGCAAGGCGCTGTACAAGGCTTTGGGCGGGAAGGAAATTCAGGATTTCCCTTTCTCCGCCAAGAAAGCGGAAGCCGATGTCGAGGCGGGCCAGCGCCAGGCGCGCCAGCCAATTTTGCGCGCGCTTGAATTCTGTTGCGGGATTTTTTAAAAATTTAAGGCGGGCAGGCAGATTGGAGAAAAGGTCCCGCACTTCGATTACAGTGCCCCTGTGCAGTGCGGCTGCCCCCCGGGAAACTATCTTGCCATATTCCACTTCAAGATTCTGGGCCTCGCTGCCTTCCACTATTGAAGTTATGCGAAAATGCGAGACAGAGGCTATGCTGGGGAGGGCCTCGCCCCTGAAACCGTATGTGGAAATATTTTCAAGATCCGCGAAAGATGAAATCTTGCTGGTGGCATGCCTGGTTACAGCAAGCTCAAGCTCGCTTTCGGGGATGCCGCGGCCATCATCCTGAACGCGAATCAGGGCCTGTCCGCCATCGTCAAGACGCGCTTCAATATTTTTTGCTTGCGCATCGATGCTGTTTTCGACAAGCTCCTTGAGGACGCTTGCCGGCCTTTCGACAACTTCGCCAGCGGCAATCTGATTGCGCAATTCGGGCGGTAAAAGCTGTATATGGCAGAAAGATTGCTTCATGGGAAAAGTTTAATCGCCAAGTTTGTTTATGGCAAGGATGCAATCTGATGAAAAAAAATTCGAAATATATTTTTTCAGCCAGCCTGCGCAGGGTCCGGAAAAGAGGTCCGACCCTGGCCGGGCTGCGGCTCAGGCATCGCAAGGGATCGGAAGACCAGGCAAAGACGGTTGCCAGGCTGGTGGAAACCATTATCACAAGATCCGTTACCGGCGGTTTTGACCCGGAATTGCTTTATGTTGAATGTGGCCGCTGCGGCTCTCCTGTGCTGTGGGAAGACGGACGCGCGACCAGATTGCTTGACCAGGCCGGCATTGACCCGCTGGAGCTTGACGCTTCCTGCATACTGGTTACAGATGCCTGCCCGGCATGCAGCCGGCAAGATGAATATACGGTCAGGATTTTCAGGGTTGCCAAAGGATCGGCTGCGGATTTGCCCCCAAGGCTTGGCCACGCCTGATTCAAGGAGATGAAAATGCATGTTTTGATTACCGGGGCTGCTGGTTTTATTGGTTATCATATTGCGGCCAGGCTATTGGCCGATGGCCATAAGGTGCTGGGGATTGACAACCTGAACGACTATTACGATACGGGACTGAAAAAGGCGCGCCTGGCAAATCTTGAAAATCATCCGCAAAAATCCTCGTTCGCCTTTGCAAAGGTTGATCTTGCCGATGGCGGGGAACTTGAGCGCCTGTTTGCCGAACATGATATTGATCATGTGGTGAACCTGGCCGCCCAGGCCGGGGTGCGCTACAGCCTGATCAATCCGGGCTCCTATATCCAGGCCAATCTGGTGGGCTTTGGCAATTTGCTGGAATGCTGCCGCAAGGCAAAAATCAGGCATCTGGTCTTTGCCTCGTCTTCGTCTGTGTATGGCCTTAACGGGGAAAGGCCTTATTCTGTTCATCACAACGTCGATCATCCGGCAAGCCTTTATGCAGCCAGCAAAAAAAGCAATGAACTGATGGCCCATGTCTATAGCCACCTTTACAGCCTGCCTTGCACGGGACTCAGGTTTTTCACGGTTTACGGCCCCTGGGGCCGCCCGGACATGGCTCTTTACCTGTTTACAAATGCCATTCTTGCGGGGCGTCCGATCAAGGTTTTCAATCATGGCCAAATGCAAAGGGATTTTACTTATATCGACGATATTACAGAAGGTCTTGCCCGCATAATTCCTGTTGCGGCAAAGCCGAACAGCGCTTTTGATCCTGCAGCGCCCGACCCGGCTTCGAGTTCGGCCCCCTGGAGAATTTACAATATCGGCAACCACGATACAGTGGCCCTGGGCGATTTTATCGGAATTCTGGAAAAGGCCCTGGGTAAAAAGGCAATTAGGGAATATTTGCCAATGCAGCCAGGCGATGTCGAATCCACCTGGGCGGATGTGGTTGACCTGAAAAATGATTTTGATTTCAATCCCCATACTCCACTGGAAACCGGCATCGAACGCTATGTCGCATGGTACAGAAAATATTATGGAATCCCCGCTGAATAAAAAGCCCGAAATCCTTGCGCCAGCTGGAGACGAAGCCTGCTTCCTGGCGGCGCTTGCCGCTGGCGCCGATGCCATTTATCTTGGGCTCAAGCATTTTTCTGCCCGAATGGAGGCGGAAAACTTCAGCCTGGCCAATCTGGCGCGCTTGACGGAGTTGGCCCACCAGAACGGCGCCAAGGTTTATGTGGCCATGAATACCCTGGTAAAACCCGAAGAATGTGCAAAAGCGGGCAGGCTTTGCAGCCGCCTGGCCAGCCAGGTTCATAATGACGGGCTGATTATCCAGGATCTGGCAATGCTCGATCTTGCGCGCCAGGCCGGCTTTGCAGGCGGTCTTTTCCTTTCCACCCTGGCAAATGTCAGCAATCCGGCGGGGCTTTCCGAAGCCGCCAGGCTTGGGGCCGCCAGAGTTATCCTGCCGCGCGAGCTTTCGGTGGATGAAGTCAGGGTTATGGGCGAAAACTGCCCGCCCGGCCTTGGACTGGAAATTTTTGTTCATGGCGCCCTGTGCTACTGCGTTTCGGGCCGTTGCTACTGGTCAAGCTATCTTGGCGGCAAAAGCGGTTTGCGCGGACGCTGCGTGCAGCCCTGCAGACGAATTTACCAGCGCCAGCCAAACAATGCCCAAAAGGGCGGCAAAATGCGGTCGCCAACGGAAAGAAAACACTGGGAGCAAAACCCGAAAACTGTGCCCGGGCGTTTTTTTTCCTGCCAGGACCTGGAATTGGGCATGCTGGCAAAAACCTTGCTCTCGCTGTCCAATGTCGCCTCCTGGAAAATAGAAGGCCGCAAAAAAGGCCCGCATTATGTTTATCATGCCGTTACAGCCTACAGGCTTTTGCGGGATAATCCTGATGACCGGGCCACCAGGAAGGAAGCGGAAGATATTCTGGCCATGGCCCTTGGCCGTCCGGGGGTGCGGGGGAGGTTTTTACCCCAGCGCAACACTGTGCCAATGTCTCCCCACGGCCAGACAAGCAGCGGCCTGCTGGCCGGCAAGATTAGAATCGAACAGGACGGTCCGTGCGTTATCAAGCCGCATTTCCCCTTGCTGCGCAATGACTATCTGCGCATCGGCACAGAGGATGAACGCTGGCATTCAACAATGTCCGTGAAGCGGGATGTGCCAAAAGGCGGCAGTCTTGCTCTCAATATCCAGAAGCATAAAACGCCGAAAGCCGGCGTGCCGGTTTTTCTGATCGACAGGCGCGAACCAGAACTTGAAAAAATTATCCGGGAATGGCGGGCAAAGGCGGAAAAAATCGAAGCCTCCCCAACCAGGGATACGGATTTTGCACCAGCGATGCCAAGACCGGCGAAACCGCGCCTGCGCAAGGATATGCTTGTCATGTCCAGTCTGCCAAAAGGCAAGGGCGCCGGTTTTATCCCCGCTGTATGGCTTTCGGGCAAGAGCGGCGAGCTTTCACCAACCCTTGCGCCCAAATTGTGCTGGTGGCTGCCACCCGTTATCTGGCCAGAGGAAGAAGATTTTTTCGGCAAGGCAATTTATCGCCTGCTCAGGGCAGGGGCCAGGCACTTTGTCTGCAATGCGCCCTGGCAGGCTGCATTTTTCACATCTCCAAGGTTGAAGGATCTGGATCTTGTTGCCGGACCATTTTGCAATATTGCCAATGCCCTGGCAATCATGGAGCTTGAAAAGCTGGGCTTTGCGGCGGCCTTCGCAAGTCCCGAACTGGACAGCGAAGATCTGCTGGGCTTGCCCGGACAAAGCCCCTTGCCGCTCGGCCTGGTTATATCCGGTTTTTGGCCAGTCGGTCTTTCGCGATTCGGGCTTTCGGGCATCAATGCCAACGAAGTGTTTTCCAGCCCCAGGGGCGAACTTTTCTGGAACAGGCGTTATGGGCAGAATGTCTGGATATATCCTGGCTGGCCACTGGATTTGCAGTCAAAACGCAAGGAATTGCTGAACGCAGGCTACAGCTTTTTTGCTGTCCTGGATGAAAAGCCGCCGCAGGAATTGCCGCGACGCGAAAGAAACGGCCTGTTTAATTGGGCAGGAAGCCTGCTTTGACGCATGGACGCAATTGAAATTTTTCCACGCGGCCTGAAACAGCCTGAAGGCAGTTTCCGTTTTGGCCAGGATGCGCTTTTATTGGCGGCCCTGACCGCAAGATTTTGCACAAGGAAGGACAAGGTTGTTGAACTGGGTTGCGGCTGCGGGGCGGCCCTGTCCGGTTTGCTTCTGCTCTGGCCTTGCGCGTACGGCCTTGGCCTTGATATTGGGGAAGAATTGCTGAAGGCTGCAAGGGAGAATGCGCTTTCTCTCAATCTTGCAGGCCGGACGGAGTTTGCCTGCGCCGATTTTACGGGGAAAACCCGGGCGGAAGCAATTGCCAAAAACGCGGCAGGCTTTGATGTGGCTATTGCCAATCCACCCTGGCAAATTATGGGGCGACCGGCCAGGACGGTATTGCGGGAACAGGCTTTGCGCTCCCCGGCAATGAATATATTTGAGGCCTTTTTTCAGACTGCGCATTTTTTGCTGCGCGCCAAGGGCCATTTTTACCTGATCTTGCCGGCCAGGTCCATTGGAGAATTATTTTTCGCGCTTGAAAAAACAGGTTTTGGCCTGCGTTTTTTGCAGCCATTGAAAACATCCTCCAGGGCTTCCATTTGCAAGAGGATTTTTGTTTTGTGCCAAAAAAGCGCCCAAAATGATCCGCAATTTTTCGCGCAGCTGAATGTAGGGCCGGGAAATCCAGGAGCGGAGGGCGACTGGATGGGGCGTGTATTCACAATCCAGCAATGAAAATTGAAGCATGAGTTTTATCGCGGATTTGCATATCCATTCCCGCTATTCCAGGGCGACCAGCAGGGCGCTTTCTGTTTCCACTCTTGCGGGCTGGGCTGCCTGCAAGGGCATTGGCGTATTGGGCAGCGGCGATTTTACCCATCCGGCCTGGCGCAGGGAACTGGAAGAAAACCTTGTTTTTGATGAAGCTTCCGGACTTTACCGCGTCAGGGGCGCTTTTGAACTCCCGGCCGGAATTGCGCGGGATTTCGCCGGCAATTCCGCGCCTCTTTTTTGCCTTCAGACTGAAATAAGCTCAATTTACAAGCGTGGCGGTAAAACCCGCAAGATTCACAACCTTGTTTTCATGCCCGATCTTGAAGCGGTGGAAAGATTGTGCAAACGCCTTGCGCTTGTCGGAAACCTCAATTCCGACGGACGTCCCATTTTGGGGCTGGATAGCCGTGATTTGCTGGAAATTGTGCTCGAAGCCAGCGTGAAGGCTGTAATGATTCCCGCGCATATCTGGACGCCCTGGTTTTCGCTTTTTGGCTCACGATCAGGTTTTGACAGTCTGGAAGAATGTTACGGGGACCTGAGTCCCCATATATTCGCGCTCGAGACAGGCCTTTCATCGGACCCTGGCATGAACAGGCTGCTTTCCGCCCTGGATTCATACGTCCTTGTTTCCAATTCCGATGCCCATTCAGGAGCCAATCTTGGCCGCGAGGCCAATATGTTTGCCGGGCAGCCATCATACGCCGGTATATTCGCCGCGCTTCGAGCCCAGGCAAAGCGTGAGCCCCAGGATGATCTTTCATGCAAATTTTTGGGCACAATGGAATTTTATCCAGAAGAAGGCAAGTATCATCTTGACGGCCACAGGACCTGTAATGTGTGCCTTGAACCCGGGCAGAGCCGGGCTCTTGGAAATATTTGTCCTGTTTGCGGCAAGCCATTGACCATAGGCGTTTTGAACAGGGTAATGGAACTGGCGGATCGCGCTTCTGTGCCAGCGCTTGAACAGGAGCCGGAAGCGAAGATGCTGATTCCCCTGGCCGAGGTTTTGTCCGAAATTTATGAGATAGGTTCGGCCAGCAAAAAGGTGCAGGAATGTTACAGCAGGCTGCTTGAGAAATTGGGGCCGGAACTGGACATTCTTTGCAAAATTCCTGTTGAAGATATTTCCGCATCCTGGGAGCCTCTTGGGGAGGCTATTGGTCGTATGCGTGCGGGCAGGGTGATCAGGAACTCCGGATTTGACGGCCAATTTGGCAGGATAAGGGTTTTTTCGGAAGACGACCTGCGGCAGATTCGCTTTGGCAAAAGCGCGCTCTTGCCTGGCTTGCCACAAAAAAGAATAAAAAAATCCGCGGAAAAGCCCGCGCAAAACATTCAGCTCAAAAGCCCGGAAGATTCAAATGTTCAAAAAGCAGCCGGGATAAACTGGTCTGCCGAACAGCTGCGGGCAATGGAAAGTTTTGAAGCGCCGGTTTTTGTGGCGGCCGGCCCTGGCGCGGGCAAAACGCGCGTCCTCATTGGCCGCATATCTCGCCTGCTGGACCAGGGCGTTGCGCCGCAAAAAATTTTGGCCATTACCTTTACCAGAAGAGCTGCCGGGGAAATGCGCGACAGGTTGCGCGTTGGAAGTGCCGGGAAACAGGAATTGCCTGTCTGCGATACTCTTCATGCCCTTGCCCTTGCCTTGCGGGCTGAAGCCGAAAATTTGCCCGCCTTTGCGCTGCTGCCTGAAGAATCCGCCAAAAATCTTTTTGCCGGCGCAAATTCCGGCCTGGACAGGAAAAGCGTGGCCCGGCTCTGGGATGAAATTATTATCGCCGCTGAAAATTGCAGGCCGCTGACAGATGAAGCGCAAAAAGCATTTGCAAAATATGAGGCAGCCAAAAAGACGGGCAGGGATTTTGAATATCTTGATTATAATGATCTTCTGCATTGGCTGTTCCTGAATATTGATAATTTTCGGGGACGTTTTCAACATTTGCTGGTTGATGAAATCCAGGATTTTTCAACCTTGCAGCTTGAAATTGTAAAGCGCCTTCTGCCCGAAAATGGTGTGGGCTTTTTCGGCATAGGCGACCCGGATCAGGCAATTTACGGATTTAGGGGCGCGATTGGCCAAAGCCGCGGGAGTTTGGAAAAATTTTGGCCGAATCTGCAAGTTTTTCAGCTGGGAAAAAGTTTTCGTTCCGGGCAAAGGATCCTTGATCTGGCCCAGCGCGTCCTTGCGGACCAGGGCCAGTGCGGCGATTTGAACGCGGCTTTTTCAATGCCTGCAAATCTGCATTTGTTTTCGGCAAATGACAGCGAAAGCGAAGCTGGCTGGATAGCGCAAAAAATTTCCTTTCTTCTGGGCGCCACATCCCATACATTGCTGGATGAGTCCGACAAGCCGGAGACTGCGCTTGCTCCCTCCGATATGGCAATCCTGGTACGCCTCAAGGCGCAGATCCCCCTACTGGAAAAAACTTTGGAACATGCCGGCATTCCCTGCCAGGTGCCGTCGGTGGAAGAATTCTGGAATGATGAGGCCTGCGCGGAATTTTTCGACCTTGTAGGCAAAAATCTAGAGCTCGTCCCGGATTTTGACAGGCTGTACAACTTTCAACCATTCAAGAATGATACAGGGCCGGGAGAGATTCTAGCTTGTCTGGCCAGGAACAAGATTACACTTCCCGCTATTGGCGACTGGAATTTATTTGGCAAAAGCAGGGCTTTTGGCTCTCTGTGCAGATTATGGAAAAAATGTGGCGGCTGGCAAAAATTTTATGCCGAACTACAGTGGCTGAATGAAGCCGAACTGATTGAAGACAGGGCGGAAAAAGTGCGCATCCTTACCTTGCATGCGTCAAAAGGCCTGGAATTCGAGGCAGTATTTTTGCCCGGTCTGGAAGACGGCCTGTTGCCGCTGCGTCCGGAAATGATTTTTGCTGGCAAATACGAAACCAGGCCAGCGGATTTGGCTGAAGAAAGACGCCTTTTGTATGTCGGGCTGACAAGGGCGGCCAAATTTGTTTATTGCAGCCACAGCGCAAGCAGAAAGCTTTTCGGCAAGGATTTTATGCTGCATCCCTCGCCGTTTCTGGACAATATGCGCGATCTCATGCGGCAGTCGCGGCTCATGCGGCATATCGTGGCCAGGCATGAAAGCCTCTCCCTGCTTGCCGGCGGTTTGAAATTATCAAACAAGCACAAAAAATGAAAAAGGTTATTATTCATACTGACGGATCCTGTCTGGGCAATCCCGGCCCAGGGGGCTGGGCTGCAGTCCTGCGCCTTGCAAATACCGGGTATCGGCGCGAAATCTGCGGCGGCTTTCGCAAGACGACAAATAACAGGATGGAAATTACGGCCGTGATTGAAAGCCTTTCCGCCCTGAAAGAGCAATGCGAAGTCGTGATTTTTACCGATTCCCAATATGTGAGCGATGCAATCAACAAGGGCTGGATTTATGGCTGGCTTCATAAAAACTGGGTGCGTAAAAACGGCGAGACCGTGCCCAATGCCGACTTGTGGAAAAAGATTCTGGCCCTGCTGGCACGGCATCAGGTTACATTCAACTGGCTGCGGGGGCATGACGGCGATATGGAAAATGAACGCTGTGATGAGCTTGCGCGCAATTGTGCCGCCCGAAAAGATTTGCCAGCCGACCCGGGCTACGAAAGGAGCTCTGGCCCATCCCTGTTTGACGGATAATTCATGCCTGATATCTGGGCCTCTCTTTTCCTGCCCCTGATACGGCTGCTTGTTGGTCTTTCCATTGGCCTGCTGGTTGCCAATTTGCTGGAAACCCTGCAATGGACGGCCACGTTGGCCCGCTTTGCAAAGCCCCTGGCCAGGCTGGCCCATTTTCATCCTGTATCAGGCTCGGCATTTTCCCTGGCCTTCGTCTCGCCAGCTTCAGCCAACGGTCTGCTTTCCGATGCCTGGAGCAGGGGGGGGATTTCATCAACAGAACTTGTGCTGGCCAATCTTTTCAACAGTTTTCCCGCCTACCTTGTTCATTTGCCGTCATTATTCCTTCTGATCTGGCCTGTGCTCGGTTTTCCAGCCGCCATTTATGTCGGTCTTTCATTGTTGGCTGCTCTGGGGCGCACAATCCTGACACTCATTTTTGGTCATTTTATATTACCGGCGAAAGCTGGCTGTGTGGATGAAAAGATTTTACCTGAAACGGAAAGAGCCACAAAAGCCCCTGTATGGCGAAAAGCCCTGCTGAAAGCCTGGAAAAGATTTCTGGGGCGTTTGTCAAAATTGCTTTTGTACACAATTCCAATTTATATTTTGATGTATATTTTGCAGCGCGGGGGCTTTTTTGCTATTGCGCAGGGCTGGTTGGCAGAACAAATGGCTTTTCTTTCATTTTTAAAACCGCAGATGATGGGCATTATCATCTTTCACCTTGCGGCCGAACTCGGGCCAGCTCTGGGCGCGGCCGGCAGTTTGCTGCAGGAAGGCGCGCTGACCAGCCATGAAATTATTGTGGCTCTTCTTGTTGGCAATATCGTTTCAACGCCAATGCGCGCAATTCGCCATCAGCTGCCCGCCTATTCCGGCTTTTATAGGCCGACAATGGCTCTATGGCTCATTATCATCAACCAGGGTCTGCGCGCAATAAGCATGATAGCGGTTACAGTCATCTATGTGGCTTTGTGCGCATAGTTGGCCAAAGTTGAAGGCTTGTTATCCAATGAAAACACCAAAATGAAAAGGATAATTGTTATGGCAAATGAACTTGACGCAAGGGAGGAACTGGCACCGCTTGTTGCAATTGCGCGTAAAGATGCCGAAATCATCAGGCCGGATTATGGCGGTCCGCGCATTTATGTTTTCCTGCAGCCGGAAAACAAATATTATTCACTGCCCAGGGTCAAGACCGCGCGCCAGTTATTACAGGCATTCAATCTGGAAGAGGAAAGCGCCCTGGTTGCGCGCGGCAACGAACTTCTGACGCTCGATCGCCATATTTCGCCCGGCGAGGAAATTCTTCTCCGTTCTGTTGGTTCGCGGGGATAAAAAATGCCCGGCCGTTGCCGGGCATTTTTCAGGAATTCAACTACTTTTTGGCATCCTCCGCGCCTTTTTCGCCATCAGGCTTCCATTCTGGAAGTCCGCAAGCGGAAAGATAGGCATTGATGGCCGCAATGCCGCCAATATTGTCCATGGATTCCGGCCATACCCTGACCATGGCCGCATTTTTCCACGGAGCCTCGTCCTCAAGTGTGGTGATGTGAACTCCGCTTGCAATAAGGGCCCTTTTGGCAACGTCATTCATTTCTTTCTGATATTGCAGGGAAAGTTCCTGAATATGCCGACCAGCTTCAAGGAGGATTTTCCGGTCTTCGTCGCCAAGTTTTTCAAAAATTTTAAGATTCATCACAAGCGGTTGCAGATTGTAAATATAATGGATTTCGGTAATGTATTTCTGGCCCACATCCTGGAATTTCATGGCCCTGAAGCCGCTGTAGTCGTAGCATTGGCCGTCAACAAGATTGTTTTTCAACGCGCTTCTCGTCATTGGCCACGCAAGGGGCATGGGAATGCCGCCAAATGCCCTGTACGTTCGAATCATTTCAAGGCTTTGCGGCACACGGAATTTCAGGCCGCGCATATCTTCCAGACTTTTAATGGGACGTCGGCTGTTTGAAATATAACGATAGCCGTAATAGGTCCAGGCAAGAATTTTAAGGCCAGCCTTTTCGGCGTAGGAGTCAAGCAGCATTGCGGCCTTGCCTGTTGTCCCTCTTACCACCGCATTCTGGTCGGGAAACAGATATGGCAGCGTAACAACCCCAAGGTTGCGCACCATCGGCACAAGATTGCCAATGCCGCCAAGGGCCATGTCGATCTTGCCGGTTTGAACCCTGTGGAATTGATAGGCTTCGTCGGCATCCAGGCCGCCGCTATAGGCCAACTGAATTTCAAGCTGCCCCTTGCTGGCCTGTGAAATATAATTTTTGAAGGCAATGCCCAGAATTCCCATTTCAGAATCTTCCGGATCGCCCATGAGCATGTCCAAAACCATGGGCTTCCCGTTGTTTTCAGGGGCTTTCTGGACGGGAGCGCCAGTTTTTTGCGCTGACATGGCAGGCTGAGCCATGATGGCAAGAAGAAAGAATATCGGTAACAGCAATTTTATTCTGGCAATCATTTTTACCTCGCTGTATTGTTTTTCAATAAACCGCAAGCTACGGCGCGGCCACGTTCATCATGTTTGGCAGCCACATCACAATTCCGGGGAAGACCACCAGAATGACAATGGCCAAAAGATTTGCGCAAACCATTGGCAAGGCCTTGAGCGAAATGATCTCCAGCGACTGGTTGCTGATGCCCGAAGCAATGAACATGTTTTCGCCAAGAGGCGGCGTGGAAAAACCGATGCCGCAACAGCAGATCAGGATCAGGCCGAAGTGGATCGGGTCAACGCCGAAAGCGGTCATGATCGGCAAAAGCACCGGTGTTACCAGCATGATTATGGCCAACGTCTCCATGAACATCCCGAGGAAAATGAGCAGACCGACAACCATGGCCCAGACCATGTAAACATTGTCTGTCAGGCCAAGTATCATATTTGCAAGCTCAACGGGAATGCGATAGGCCGTCAGCAGATAGCCGAAGGCTGTGGCAGTAAAAACCAGCACAAGCACACGGCCGGTCAGCCAGGAAGTTGTGTTCAGGGAAGACATGAAAGCTTTGAATTTCAGTTCGCGGTGTATGAAAATACCTACGAAAAGCGTATAGAAAATAGCCACGATGGCCGCTTCTGTCGGCGTGAAAAGTCCTGCGTATATTCCGCCCAGAATAATCAGCGGGGCCAGAATGGACCAAAAGCCATCCTTTACAGTGTGCAGAAGATGCCTGAGAGACCATTTTTCGCCGCCAAGACCAAGCCTGCGGCACTTGAGGAAATGCAGTACGCAAAGCGAAAATGCTATTAGAAAGCCTGGAATGAAGCCGGCCATGAACATCTTGGAAATACTCACCTGTCCGGTTACGCCGTAGATAACCATGGGAATGCTGGGAGGGATGATGATGCCGATGCCGCCAGCCGTGGCCGTTGTTGCCGCAGCGTATGCCGTATTGTAGCCACGTTTGGTCATTGCCGGAATCATCAGCATGCCGACAGCCGCAGTTGTGGCAGGGCCAGAACCGGATATGGCGCCGAAAAAGACGCAGGACAGAACCGTTGAAATGGCTAGACCGCCGGGGATTGGTCCGACAAAGGCCTCGGCCACGGCGACAAGCCTTCGCGATATGCCGGAAGCCTCCATCAGGGCGCCGGCAAGCACAAAGGCCGGCAGGGCCATGAGCGGAAAGGCTGTGAGAGAGGCGAAAGCCCTTTCAATCATCATTGAAAGGTCAATGTCAAGGATTAAGAAACAGGCCATGGTGCCCACGCCAAGGGCCACCATGATTGGGCAACCTACAAGAAGTAGCAGGAAAAATATCAGGAAAAGCATTCCGCCTATGCCAAGTGGTGTCATCAGCGTTGCCCTCCTTCCCTGTCATCGCTCAGCAGGGCATTCTGGCTTTCCTTCACGGCTTCTTGATCCGGGTCGGCAATTTCCTGCTTGAGCACAAACTTGATATAATTCACCTGGATAATCCTGATGGCCATCAAAAGAAAACTTAATGGAAATACCAGGTAAACAAGTCCCATATCCCAGTCCAACGCTGGCGTGGCGTATGGAAATTCAACAAGATCCAATACAGCCTTGTAGCCTTCCCAGGCCAAAATAAGGCTGAAAACCAGCCAGATCATGTCGCTGACAAAGAGGGCGAGATTGCCAACCCATTTGGGCGCCTTCATAAATTGGAGGGTAACGCGGTTAAGCGCGCACAAACGCGTGGCATAACATGCTCCGAAAAGAATGAACCACAGAAATGCGAATCGTGCAATTTCCTCGGTCCAGGGGAGCGAAGCGTCCAGAAAGCGCAGGATGATCTGGATAAAAACGACAACTACAAAGAAAACCAGCAAAAACTGGCACAAATAGCTTTCAAAGTGATCCATGAAAGCCAGAAAAAATTTTTTCACGCTCCTTTCCCCCTTGCGCCGAGATGTCGGCAAAGGAACATTGGGCACCCTGGGACAATGCGCAAAGTGGCAGAGGCATTATCCCAAGAATGAACTGTCCGCATGAAATTAGCCCGGAAAACCTCCGGCAGGTCGAAAAAAGAAGGGCCGGAACCCGCAAGGATTCCGGCCGCAAGACAAAATGATTATTTCTTTGGTTCCCAGGGTTGCTTGCCCATGGCTTTCAGATAATTGTTGATGGTATCCTTGCCGCCAACCTGATCGGCCATTTCGGGCCAGACCTTTTCCAGGGCGGCTTTTTTCCACTCGTCCTCGTCTTCAAGCTGGTCAACCACAAGTCCTGCTGCAATCAGGGCGTCCTTGGCCGCCTGGGCTTCTTCCTTCTGGTACTGCAGCACCTGCTCCTGGGCATAAATGCCGCCCTTGACCATGATTGCCTGGAGTTCGGGCTTCATTTTCTTGTAAACGCGCTCGCTCATGACCAGAGGCTGGAGCTGGTAGGTGTAATGAACCTCGGTGAGGTATTTCTGCTTGGCTTCGTTGAACTTCATGGCCTTGAAGCCGATGTAGCCGTAGCATTGGCCGTCAACAACGCCCTGCTGCAGGGCAGTGAAGGTCTCGGCCCAGGATATCGGGGTGGGGCTGCCGCCAAAAGCCTTGTAGGAGGCGATCAACACAGGGCTTTGCGGCACGCGGAACTTCAGGTCCTTCATGTCCGACATCTTTTTGATGGGATGCTTGGAATTGGAAATGAAGCGAAAGTCGGTATAGGTCCAGCAGAGAATTCTGAAGCCGGCCTTGAGGGCGAAGCTCTGCAGCAGATCCGCGGCCTTGCCGTTTGTGCCCGCTACGACTTCGTCAAGGTTATCCCAAAGATAGGGGAGATTAAGAATGCCGAGACGCTTTTCAAAAGGCACCAGGTTCGCAATGCCGCCCACTGCGAAAGGCAGAGTGCCTTTTTGCACATTGCGGAAGGCTTCGGATTCGTCGCCCAGCTGGCCGCCATAAAACAATTCAATCTTGACCGCCCCCTTGGTCGCGTCTTCAACATATTTTTTGAACGCGCGCGCGGCCACAGCCTGTTCGGAATCTTCGGGATCGCCCACGGCAACCTTGAAGTTTTCGGCCGCAAATGCTTGCGCGCTCAAAAGAAAAATGAACGCCAATGTCAGGGTTAGAAGTTTCTTCATGCTCTTTGAACCCTCCTGCAATGATGTTATGAAACCAAGTACATGGATTGAGGCTAGCATTTTTTTTCACATTCTTCAAGCAATCAATCCGAAATCACCATCTTGTTTTTGCGCCGATTCTACTTCCGGGCATTCAGCTCTAGCAGTTTCTCCAGGCTTGCATTGGCGTCGCCCAGCATGAGGATTGCCCGCGTATCCGAATAAAGCGGATTGTCCACTCCGGCATAACCCGGCTTTTCATCAAAGTTGCAAATGATGATGTTTTTCGCGGCATCAACATCAAGTATGGGCATTCCGTAAATCGGCGTTCCCTCGGCCGTATTGGCAGCCGGATTGATGACGTCATTCGCGCCGACAACAATGGCCAGGTCCGCGTCCTTGAACATGGGATTCACCTTGTCCATCTCGAGCATGTGTTCGTAATCGACATCAGCTTCGGCAAGCAGCACATTCATGTGCCCGGGCATACGGCCTGCCACCGGGTGAATGGCGTAATCGACCGTGGCTCCGTTGGCCTCAAGTGCGTCCGCAAGTTCCTTGACCTTGTGTTGGGCCTGGGCGAGAGCCATGCCATAACCGGGCACAATAATAACCTTTTTGGCATTTTTCAGTATGCCGCATACATCCTTGCCGGATTTTTGGCTTTCCGCGGGGCAGGATTCGCCTTCTTCGGCCGCTTCCGCGCGCAAGGCCATGGAGGCCAGTTCGTCAACTGTCTGCCTGGCGTCCCCAAGTTTCATGATTACGCCGGGCTTTGTGTAGAGCGGATTGTCCACGCCGGCATAGCCGGGCTTTTCATCAAAGTTGCAAATGATGATGTTTTTCGCATTGTCCACGTCAAGAATGGGCATGCCATAAATCGGCGTTCCCTCTGCCGTGTTGGCTGCCGGGTTGATGACGTCGTTCGCGCCCACGACAATGGCCAGATCCGCCTCCTTGAACATGGGATTGACCTTGTCCATCTCGAGCATGTGCTCGTAATCGACATCAGCCTCCGCAAGCAGCACGTTCATGTGCCCGGGCATTCGGCCGGCCACGGGATGAATGGCGTAATCGACTGCTGCTCCATTGGCCTCAAGGGCATCGGCAAGCTTCTTGACCTGATGCTGGGCCTGGGCCAGCGCCATGCCATAGCCTGGCACAATAATCACCCGTTTGGCCTTTTTGAGGATGGAAGCAAGATCCGAATTTTCCTTGTTCCCTGATGCGGCGGACTTTGCGCCATTTGTGGTCAGGTCGGCCAGTTCTGCCACGGTTTTGGAGGCGTCGCCAAGCTTCATGATCACTCCAGGCTTTGTATAAAGCGGATTGTCAACGCCAGCATAGCCGGGCTTTTCATCAAAATTGCAAATGACAATGTTTTTGGCATTGTCCACGTCAAGAATGGGCATGCCGTAAATCGGCGTGCCTTCTGCCGTGTTGGCCGCCGGGTTGACCACGTCGTTCGCGCCGATGATGATGGCCAGATCCGCATCCTTGAACATGGGATTGACCTTGTCCATTTCGAGCATATGCTCATAATCGACATTGGCTTCTGCAAGCAACACATTCATGTGCCCGGGCATGCGGCCCGCGACAGGATGAATGGCGTAATCGACCTTTGCGCCCCTGGCTTCCAGGGCATCGGCCAGCTTCTTGACCTGATGCTGGGCCTGGGCAAGGGCCATGCCATACCCGGGCACAATGATAACGCGTTTGGCATCCTGAAGAAGCTTTGCGAGTTGCGTGTCAGAATCCGGCCTGGCAGTGGTTTCCGGCTTTGCCTTGCCGCTGGCAAGATCGGCCAGGTGGGCAACTGTTTTGGAGGCGTCCCCAAGATCCATTATAACTTCCGGCTTGGTATAAAGCGGATTGGGCACGCCAGCATAGCCTGGCTTTTCGTCAAAATTGCAGATAATGATATTTTTTGCCGCATCGACATCAAGAATGGGCATGCCGTAAATCGGCGTGCCTTCTGCCGTGTTGGCCGCCGGGTTGACCACGTCGTTCGCGCCGATGATGATGGCCAGATCCGCATCCTTGAACATGGGATTGACCTTGTCCATTTCGAGCATATGCTCATAATCCACATTGGCTTCTGCAAGCAGCACATTCATGTGCCCGGGCATGCGGCCCGCGACAGGATGGATGGCGTAATCGACCTTTGCGCCGTTTTTCTCCAGTGTGTCAGCAAGGTTTTTGACCTGATGCTGGGCCTGGGCCAGGGCCATGCCGTAGCCAGGCACGATAATGACGTTTTTGGCGTTTTTGAGAACCCTTGCCAGACGTTCGTCCCTGTTTTCCGCAGGCGCCGCGCTTTTGGCCGCAATCTGGGCATTTGCCTTTGCCATAGCGGGTGCTGCGCCGGGCTTTTTGGTGGATGTTGTCGATTCACCAAGCAGGATGGGCATGAGCCTGCGGTTCATGGCCTTGCACATTACGCGGGTGAGCATATAGCCTGCCGAGCCGATAATGCCGCCAACAGCGATCAGCAACGGGTCGGAGACCGCGAAGCCGGCAATGGCGCACGAAATGCCGCCCATGGAGTTGAGCAGGGAAATCGTGATTGGCATGTCCGCGCCGCCAACGCGCATGGTGAAGACAATGCCGAAAAGCGTGCCGGTAATGAACATCAGCCCGATCATCAGCAAGGGCAGGAAAGTCGGCGCAATGTTATATACTACAAGCGAAAGCAGCATGACTCCCAGCAGAATGTTCACAACGGTGCTGTGCCTGGGAAGCACAATGGGCTTTTGGGGAAGCAGGCGATGCAGTTTGCCCGCGGCCACAAAGGAGCCGGCAATTGTCGTCATGCCCGAACACAGGGCAAGGCAGGCGTCAATGCGGTGAAAGGCCGATTCCGGCCCCACATCGACAAGCATGATCAGGCCGAGGATGGCTGCCGCGCCGCCGCCAAAGCCATGCAGAAAGGCCACAAGTTGCGGCATCTGGATCATCTTGACCTTGTTGGACAGGAAAAGACCGAAAGCCATGCCAATGGCAATGGCAATCCAGAGTTGCAGGGAGCCAAAAGAATTGTCCCGCAGCATGGTGATGATGATGGCCAGGGCCATGGCCGCCGCGCAGATGATGTTGCCCGTGGGAGCCTTCCTGACATTGCTCATCAGGTGCAGCCCATATAGAATGGCAATTGCCAGGATTGCCGCGATAATACTGTATAAAACGCCCATCGGCTATTCCCCTGTCTGCCGCCTAGCGCTTTTTGCCGGCGATCATTTTCAGCATTTTATTGGTTATGTCGAAGCCGCCAAATACGTTGGTGATTGCCAGCGCAATGCCAAGACCGCCCAAAAATGCGCCGAATGTGGTTGTTGCAAGATGGGTTGCGGTAAGAACGCCGAGAATGATTACCCCGTCAAGGGCATTCATGCTTGACATAAGCGGCGTGTGCAGGAGGCTGGGAATGTGGGTGAGGATTTTGTAACCAACGACAAGCGAGACAATAAAGACAATGATGAGAACAAAGGTAGTCAAGAAAAACCCTCCTGATACCGAAAGGACGCGCCAGAAGGCGCGCCCTGTTTATTTTTTACAGGCCCGCTTCCTTTGCGCCAGCGTGGACAATTTCCTTGTTGATTGTCGTAAGCGACGAGGCAACGATCGGGTCGTTGCGGTCAAGCACAATCTTGCCGTCCTTTGAAAGATAGGCAAGCAGATTGTAGATGTTGTTGGCGAACATCCAGGTGGAGCTGGTGGGCATCATGCCGGGGATGTTCTTCACTCCGCTGATGGTTACGCCATCGACGACAATTTCTTCGCCGGGTTTGGTCAGCGCGCAGTTGCCGCCCTGGTCGATAGCGATATCGATAATGACAGAGCCGGGTGCCATGGACTTGACCATTTCCTCGGTGATCAGCACAGGAGCCTGCTTGCCTGGAATGAGGGCAGTCAGGATAATAATGTCGGCATCCTTGACCACGGGTTTGATGGCCTCAATTTCTTTCTTCAGCCATTCTTCCGGCAGCCGTTGGGCATAGCCGCCTTCGCCAATTGCAACTTCTGGCGGCACGCCTGTATCGACGGATTTGGCGCCAAGGCTTCTGGCCTGTTCTGCCGCATCCGGGCGAATATCAATGGCGGTAACAACAGCGCCAAGGCGTTTGGCTGTGGCGACGGCCTGCAGGCCGGCAACGCCCGTGCCAATAACCACAACCTTGGCAGGCTGAATGACGCCTACGGCGGTGCCGACCATGGGCATGAACTTGGACAGGGTATTGGCGGCCATCAAAACGCCTTTGTAACCGGCAACCGTTGACATGGAGGTCAGGGCGTCCATGCTCTGGGCGCGGGAAATGCGCGGAATGCCGTCCAGCGTGAGGCTGATGCAGCCCGTGTCGCGCAGCTTCTTCATGGCTTCCCGGTTGACCGGAGCAGCGGGATGCAGGAAAGTGATCAGATACTGGCCATCGCGCAGCATGTCGCTTTCATGCTTGTTGGCTTCCTTGTTGAAAAGGGGTTCCTTGACCTTGAGGATAACATCGGCTTTTTCGAATACAGGTTCTTCGCCATCAACCAGAATGGCGCCGGATGCCTTGTATTCATCATCGGAGAAAAACGCGCCTTTGCCGGCGCCCTTCTGCACATAAACGGTCGCGCCTTCATCCACCATCTTCTTGACGGTTTCCGGGGTGGACGAGACGCGGTTCTCGCCCGGCATGATTTCCTTGGGCACGCCGATGGTCATTCCTGAAAATTTCATGATAAGACTCCTTGAAGTGAAATTGTTTGAAAATCGCAAAAAAATTTTATTCAGCCTGAAAGTGCGCCCGGGCCGGCTCCGCGCAAGGCCCATAACCCATGCGCGGAGCCTCGTTCAGGGCCGGCGATGTTCAGGCTTTGACCACCTTGAATGCATTATCAAGAGCCTTGAGGATTTCATCCAGTTCGGCAGTTGTGGTGATAAGCGCAGGCGCAAGGCAAAGGGTATTGTTGAATTCCCTGAAGCAGCGGCTGGTCTTGCCAATGATGACGCCCTGCTTCATGCATTCGGCGACAACCTGGCCGGCAACGCCTTCCGTAACGGGTTCCTTCGTGGCCCGGTCCTTGACCAGCTCGAGGCCGCAGAACAGGCCCTTGCCGCGCACATCGCCAATTATCTCGTATTTCTTTTCCAGATCTTTCAGGCCATTCATCAGGTAATCGCCCATCTTGACCACGTTACCCAGCACGTCGTGCTCTTCCATGTAGTGCAGGTTGGCCAGACCGGCGGCGGGACCGGCCGTGCAGCCGCCAAAGGTGGAAATGTCGCGGAAGTAGCTGTCGCGATCGCAGGGATCGGCAATGAAGTCCTGGAAGACTTCTTCTGTTGTAACCGTGCAGGAAATAGCCGCATAGCCGGCAGCCACGCCCTTGGCCATGGTTACGATGTCGGGCTTGACATTGAAATGCTGGTAGCCAAACCATTTGCCGGTACGGCCAAGACCGCAGACCACTTCGTCGATTATGAGAAGCAGGCCGTATTTCTTGCAGATCTCGCTCATGGTTTCATAGTAGCCGTCAGGAGGAACGATTACGCCGCCGCCAGCGGTAATCGGTTCGACAATCACAGCGCCAACCGTGTCCGGATCTTCCTTCTGGATGACCTTTTCCATTTCCTGTGCAAATTTTTCGCCCAGATTGGCCGTGCCTGCCGGATAAGGCGAACGGTAAACGGAGCAGGCAGGAAATTCCACAAAACCAGGAGTATATGGCCCGTACTGCATCTTGCGCTCTTCCTGGCCGCAGGCCGAAAGAGTGGTGATGGTTGTGCCATGATAATCCCTGTTGCGGAAGAGAATTTTGCCCTTCTTGCCATTGTGCTTCAGCTGGGAAATCTGTCGCACGATCTTGAAGGCCTTTTCGTTGGCTTCCGAGCCGGAATTGGAAAGATATACCCTGGACATGCCGGGCATTTTTTCAATCAGCTTCTTTGAGAAGCGAATTGTCGGAATATTGCCGAAGCCATTGGCAAAATAGCAAAGCTCCATCAGCTGGTCGCCAACAGCTTTTGCCAGCACTTCGTTTGCATAGCCCAGATTTACTGTCCACACACCACCGGAAACGGCGTCGAGATATTCCTTGCCATTGACATCCCAAACACGCATCCCTTTGCCCTTGACAAAAATGGTGGGATCGGATTTTTCAAAAATCTTGTGCTGGGTAAGATGGTGCCATACATATTTTTTGTCGTCAGCCACCAGTTCGGCGGCGTTGAAAGACTGGGCCATGATTTCCTCCAGAACCCATTTTTTATTGTGAAGTCTGAACAGTGCGGAGATTGCTGCGCGCGGCAATCGATCCGCCCCATGTTTTCCCTTAAGCCGGCTATGGCAGAGGAACAAGCCGGTTTAAGAAACCATGTTTGGTAATCATGGATATTGTAGCAATGCTTGTGCCAATGTGTAACATTCATAATTATCTTTTTATTACAACTGGTTATCATTGGTAGGTTCAATGCGGACACCAAAAACAAGTTATTTTCAACTCGAATTTTTGCAAATATAACTGCAATGTGATTTTATATAGACTTATAATGCAAATTTGAATTGATTGGGCTTTTTATCACAAGATTGCATTTCACAAAAATATCAGCATAAACTGCTTTTATTGGAGGTGAAACAATGGCCATGATCCAGGATGTTTTAAGCGGACGCACGGAATACAAGTGCAGTCGATTGCGCGGAGCCAAAATCGCAGCGACTGTATGCCAATATTGCGCGGTGGGCTGTTCGCAGCTGGCTTTTCTCAAGGAAGGGGAGCTTGTCGATATCGAAGGCGACCCGAGAAGTCCCGTCAATGAAGGGCGGCAATGCCCCAAGGGCGCGACGATCTATGCACTGAATGACAACCCCTACCGGGTAACGCAGCCCCTGTACAGGGCTCCTGGCGCATCAACATGGCAGGAAGTAAGCCTGGAATGGATGGTAGGGGCAGTTGCCAAAAGGGTATGGGAATCCCGCGAAAAGGGTTTTTCCGAAAAAGCCGCGAATGGCGTGGTTGCCAATGCGGTTACCAACTTTGGCTTTGTGGGCGGTTCGGCCAATGACAATGAGGAATGTTATCTTTTTCGCAAGCTGATGACTGGCGGCCTTGGCGTTTTGCCGGTTGAAAACACGGCCCGCTATTGCCATTCCACAACAGTAGCCGCCCTGTCGCCAACATTTGGCTTTGGCGCCTGCACCAATCCGCCCCGTGATCTTGTCAACAGCGATTGCATTATCATCATGGGGTCAAACATGGCCGAAGCGCATCCTGTTGCCTTTTACTGGCCAATGCAGGCCAGGAAAAAGGGCGCCATAACCTGCCATATCGATCCGCGTTTCACACGAACCAGCGCGGCCTGCGATCATCATGTGCATATTCGGCCCGCAACCGATGTCGCCTTCATAAACGCTGTAATTCGCTACATTCTGGAACATGATCTCTGGTTCCATGAATATGTGCTGCATTATACCAATGCCGCAACCCTGATAAATCCCGGTTTTTCCTTCAACCAGGAAACAGGCTTGTTCAATGGCTGGGACGAAGCCAAAAATGCCTATGCGGATGAAACGGATTCCTGGGAATACCAGTATGAGATCAATCCCGATGGCAGTTATGGCCAGCCAAAAACTGACCCAACGATGCAAAATCCGCATTGTGTCTTGCAGCTTCTGAAAAAGCAGGTCGAAAAATACACCCCCGAAGCTGCAGCGCAAATTTGCGGCTGCAGGCCAACCGATGTGATAAAAGTTGCGGAACTGATGGCCCGCAATTCGGGCAGGGAAAAAACAACGGCTTTCTGTTATGCAACAGGCTTTACCCAGCATGCTTCCGGCGCGCAGATTATTCGTTCCATCGCCATCCTTCAGTTGCTTCTAGGCAATATAGGCCGCCCTGGCGGCGGAGTGCTGGCCTTGCGCGGCCATTCAAATGTTCAGGGCGCAACGGACATCCCCACGCTGTTCAATGCCCTGCCAAATTATATTCCCATGCCAAAGGCTGTGCCCGAAAACGCGAGCCTTGACGAATATCTGGCAAACGGACACGGTTTTGATGCCGCGCGCGACAAAAGAAGGGGCATGTGGCAGCTTGAAACGAGCCGGGGGGCCTGGGCGTCCCTGCCAAAATACATGGTCAGCCTGCTTCGGGCCTGGTATGGAAAAGAAGCGACAAAAGAAAATGAATTCGGCTATCAGTGGCTGCCAAAACTGGTGGGCGACGAATCCTTCACCATCACCATTGATCGCGCCGCGCGCGGAGAAGTGGAGGGCCTGCTGGTTTTTGGCCAGAACATAGCCGTTACCAATCCCAATACAGGTTTGAGCAGGGAGGCCATTCGCAAGCTTGAATGGCTTGTGGTTTGTGATCTTTTTGAAACAGAGACAGCTTCCGCCTGGTATGCCGATCCCACAGCGCCGGATTCGATTAAAGATTGCCAGACAGAGGTTTTTTTGCTGCCTTCGGCTACATCCCTGGAATGTGACGGTTCGGTTACAAATACCGAACGCCTGATGCAATGGCACGAGCGCGCGAAAAAATCACCCGGCAATTGCCGTTCGGCAGGCTGGTGGATTTACCAGCTTGGCAAAAAATTCAAGGAATTTGCAGCCGCATCCGGCCTTGAAAGGGATGCCGGACTGCGCGCCCTGACCTGGGATTACGACCTGGTTTCACAAAATGAGGCAGGACTGCCGCCTGTAGCCGGTGATGTGGATATGGACAAGGTGGCCCTGGAAATGAATGGCTTTCACGTCGCGACAGGCAAGCCCTGTTCTGGCAGCGCAAATCTTGCCGATGACGGCTCCACGGCTTGCGGCTGCCGTCTGCTTTCCGGCTTTATTGCCGATAATGGCGAAAACAGGATGAAAAACCTGCAGGGCGGCGTTGTCGAACACGCCCTTGACCCGCGCTACCGCTATGCATGGCCGATGAATAGCCGCATCCTGTACAATCGTTGCTCGGCAGATCCGGAAGGGCGCCCCTGGTCCGAAAAAAAGAAGCTGGTCTGGTGGGACGGGATTGAAAAGATCTGGAAAGGTTTTGATATTCCGCAGTTCGACAGGAAAAAAAGCCCGGATTATCGTCCACAGCCTGGCGCGACAGGAGATGCGGCCCTTGGCGGGGCTGACCCTTTTACCGTTCATTCGGACGGAAAGGCCTGGATATTTGTGCCATACGGCCTGAATGACGGTCCTTTCCCTGTCCATTACGAACCTGTTGAATCCCCTTGCAAAAACCTGCTTTTCAGTCGCCAGCATACGCCGGGGGTTATCATAATCGAAGATCCCAAAAATCCCATCGCGCCTTCCGGCAGCGCCGAATACCCCACTGCCATGACCACCTATCACATGGTCGAGCATTGGCTGTCTGGCTCGATGACCAGGCATATTCCCTGGCTTTGCGCCCTGCAGCCCGAAAGTTTTCTGGAAATCTCGCCAGAAATGGCCAAAGCCTGCGGAATCGCGCCCGGAGCCTGGGTGTCGGTAAAAAGCGCCCGCGCGAATTTGCAGATGCGCGCCCTGGTTACGCCTCGTTTGCGCACCGGCAAGATCATGGATCGCAATATCGGCATTGTCGGCAGTTTCGTCAATTCAGGCTACAAGGGTGTTGTTTGCGATCCTGTAACCAACGATCTTTCGCCGGCCCTGATGTCGCCGGAAGGCCTGATTCCGGCTTCCAAGGGTTTTGCTGTCCATATATCGGCCGGATCTGCGGCAAGGGCGGAAAAATTCCGCTGCAAGGCTGTAAAATATCCGGAAGCCATGCAAAAGGCTGTGCCCGCGACGCCATGGGCCGCCCAGCCGGAAGGCAGAAGCTATGCAAGGGAGGAGGAAAATCAATGAAGTGTAATTCCCATGATCCGAAAAATATATTTGATTTGCAAAACAGGGAATATCCGGAGGACAATCCGGAACCGAACGGCAAAATGGATCCTCTTTACGCGCTTTTTGAAAGATATCCCGCAAGAGAGGCCGTTCAGGAAATGGCTTTTTTTACAGACACATCCATCTGCATTGGCTGCAAGTCCTGCGAAGTCGCCTGCAAGCAGTGGAATCAGCTGCCAGTGCAGGAAATCCGCTGGTCTGGCAACAGCTATGACAATACATATAATCTTTCGGCGCTTAACTGGCGTCATGTGAAATTTGTGGAGCGTTTTCCCGCGCAAAATGAAATCGACAAGCCAGGGCCCCGGACCGTGCTCGAGATCCTGGCCGAACGCCCTGAAGGGCGCTGGCTGTTTTTGTCGGATCAATGCAAGCATTGCCGCCAGGCCCCCTGCCATGAGGCGTGCCCCACGGGAGCCATAATGCGCAATGAATATGGCGGCATATATTATCAGACGGATATCTGCATGGGCTGCAATATGTGCGTGGCGGCCTGTCCTTTTGGCGTGCCGGAAGTCAGCCCTAAAAGCGGCCATTCAATGAAATGCATGCATTGCTACGACAGGCTGCGGGATGGCCTGACCCCGGCCTGCCAGCTGGCCTGCCCGACCGGGGCTATTGATTTTGGACCACGCGAGGAAATGCTGGCCAAAGCCAGGGCGCGTCTTGCCTGGCTGCTGGATAACGGCCACCCCGAGGCAAGGCTGTATGGAGCCACGGAATTCGAAGCCTACAGCGGACTCAATTCCTTCTATTTGCTGATGGACAGCCCCGATGTTTATGGCTTGCCAAACGAGCCTGTCCGTCCCCTTGTACACATGGCCGGGGATTATCTCAGAGGCATAGCAGTGCTTGTGCTTTGCGGCTGTGCCATAGCCGCCTGTTTTTAAGGGGGATTACAATGAGATCATCAGACGCGAAAAAATTCGATCCGCAAAATGCCCTGCACAAGGCCATGGGCTATTCGCCAGACAAAAAGGCGCCTGCCGGGCCATTCTGGGTGGAAGGGGAAAAATCTCCGTACCAGGTGCATGATATAACGCATTTTCCGGATTGGCGTAATATCATTGTCTGGGATGCCTACTTCAATAACATGACAGCCGGCTTGATGATCATTTCCGTGATTTGCTGGGCCTTTGGACCTGTCGTGTTTTCCAGGCTCATGCCTTTTGCCCTCACCCTGGCCCTGATTCTGGTCTGCGTGGATTTTGTCCTCCTGATTTGCGATCTTGGCGATTCCTGGCGTTTTTCACACTCCATGCGGGTTTTGCATTTTACATCGCCGCTTTCGGTTGGCGTCTGGGGCCTGGCCTGCTATGCCACCTGCCTGGGCATTGCCGTGGTGCTTTACTGGCTTGGCATTGCAAGTAATTCGGCAGGTATGCACGGCCTTTCCAGATTGCTTGTCCTTGTTGCAAGACCGTTCACCGTGCTTTCGTTCATCGGGGCTGTGGTTGTCATCTGCTACAAGGGTGTCGTCTTCAGCTGCACCTCCCAGCCTGGCGTCAAAAAGGCCCGCTGGCTCTCGCCGTTCATGGTGGCCGATGCCCTGCTTCTGGGGCTTGCCTCATATACCATCCTTGCTGTTTTCATTTTTGGCATGCGGGCCGGAATGTGGCTGATTTTGCCCCTCTATATCCTCCTTGTGGCCCGTTGCGTGTCTTTTGGGCTGATTTGGCTTGACGTGCGCGCCAGGGCCCGCAAGATTTACAGCAAGGCCGGCAATACAATTACCATGCTGGTTGTCTTGGCCTTTGGCGGCGCAGTTCCGGCCATTTGCGCCCTGCCAGGCGCATGGGGCCTCTTGCTTGCCGCGCTGCTTGTGCTTTTGTGCGGCATCTGGGAGCGCTACTGGCTGATTGGCCTTGCCAGGCATTGCTGAGAAATTATTGACATCAAACTATAATTCAGGAAAATCACAACTTGGAGACGTCCACGTTTTTTCAATAATCTCCGGCCAAACCCCGAAAGCCGGCGAACAACATCCGGATGCCCGAAAGCATTGGGAGCATTATGGAAAAATACTATTCAAAAACCTTGCGACATTTCAAACTTCGCACAGAATCCCTTGCGGACGATATTGGCGACAAAAAAGATTATTCCGTTCACAAGGGTGGCAGAAACTGGGAAAATTTCTACCGCGGCCGCTGGGGTCATGACAAGATTTCGCCTTCAACCCATGGCGTGAACTGCACAGGCTCCTGCCGCTGGAATGTCTACGTCAAGGACGGCATCATAGTCTGGGAAGCCCAGGACACGGATTATCCCACAATCCATCCCGATTTTCCCGATTATGAGCCAAGGGGCTGCCCGCGCGGCGCTTCCGCGTCCTGGTATGTATATAGTCCCTTGCGGGTGCGTTATCCCTATATACGCGGAGAACTGCTCGAATTGTGGCAGGCTGCGTTGAAGGAAAATGGCGATCCTGTGAAAGCCTGGGAATCCATAGTCAATGATCCGCAAAAAAGGGCCAGATACCAGCAGGCCCGCGGGCATGGCGGTTTTGTGCGCTTTTCCTGGGACGAGGCGGTAGAAATGATCTGCGCGTCCCTGATTCACACCATCAGGAAGCATGGACCGGACCGCATTTTCGGCTTTACGCCTCTGCCGGCCATGTCCATGGTCAGCTTCGCATCCGGCGCCAGGTTTTTTTCGCTTATCGGCGCGAGCATGGTCAGCTTTTATGACTGGTACTGCGATCTTCCTCCGGCCTCTCCTCAGATTTGGGGCGAGCAGACGGACGTTTGCGAAAGCGCGGACTGGTACAATGCCGGCTATATCATTTCCTGGGGCAGCAATTTGCCGCAAACCAGGACGCCCGATGCCCATTTTTATGTTGAATCTCGCTACCAGGGCACAAAAATTACCGCGATTTCGCCGGATTATGCCGATTTTACAAAATTTGCGGATACATGGCTGCCTGTAAAGGCAGGCACGGACGGGGCACTGGCCATGGCCATGACCCATGTTGTTCTGCGTGAATTTTTCATCGAGCGCAGTGTGCCCTATTTTGACTATTATGTCCGCCATTATACGGATTTGCCCTTCATGCTCATGCTGGAGGAGAAGAACGGCGTTCTGCTGCCAGGACGCTTTTTGCGGGCCACGGATATAGGTCTTGGCGGCAACAATCCGGAATGGAAAATCCTGCTTTATGACAAGAAGCGCAAGGGCTGCGCGGCGCCCATGGGTTCGATAGGCTCCCGCTATGGCGAGAAGGGCACCTGGAATCTTGAAATGCGGGACTGCTATGACGGCAAGGATATTGATCCGGCCCTGAGCATGGACGAGATTGAAAAACAGGAATGGCTGGAAGTCGAATTTCCCGAATTCGTATATGATTCCGCACCCAAAATGCGCAAGGGGGCCGTGCCTGTCATCTATATGGAAATAGACGGCGAAAAGACGCCGGTAACCACTGTTTTTGATATTTTCGCGGCCAGCCTTGCGGTTGATCGCGGCCATGGTGGCGATGTCGCCCCAAATTACGAGGCTGAGGTTTACCCCACGCCTGCCTGGCAGGAAAAAATCACCGGCGTGGCCGCCGACGATGTTGTCCGTGTGGCCCGCGAGTTTGCGGAAAACGCGGAAACAACGCGCGGCCGTTCACTGATTATCATGGGCGCCGGCATCAATCACTGGTATAACAATGATGCCTGCTACAGGGCGATTATTTCCCTGACAAGCCTTTGCGGCTGCCAGGGCGTTGCCGGCGGTGGCTGGGCCCATTATGTGGGCCAGGAAAAGGTTCGTCCGCAGGCCGGCTGGGCAACGGTTGCGACAGGATCCGACTGGATGGGGCCCGCCCGCCGTTCCCAGGGCACAACTTTCTATTATTGGGCAACGGATTCCTGGCGGCACGAGCTTCTGGACATCAAGGCCATGAGCCCGGAACCAACGCGCGATGTGCTGCCGGCCCATCCTGCGGACTGCAATGCGATTGCGGCACGTCTTGGCTGGATGCCCTATTATCCGCAATTCAGGCAAAATCCGCTTGATATTTGCGATAATGCGGTCGAGGAGGGCGCAAGAACGGACGAGGAAATCATCGATTACGCAGTCCGCAACCTGAAGGACGGCAATATCGAGATGGCTATCGAGCATCCGGATGCGGAAGAAAACGTGCCCCGCGTGATGATGTTCTGGCGCGCCAATCCCCTCGGCTCAAATGTCAAGGGGCATGAATACATGCTCCGCTACCTGCTTGGCACAACCCATTCGTATTTGTCGGAAGAATCGGATCGCAAGGTTATGGAATTCGATGCCGGCAAGGCCATGCCGCAAGGCAAGCTTGACCTTATGGTTACAGCCGAAATCCGGATGAACACATCATGCGTCTATTCCGATATTGTCCTGCCTTCCGCCCACTGGTATGAATACAATGACCTGTCCTCCACAGACATGCATCCCTTTATCCATCCTTTCACCCAGGCCGTGGATCCGCCATGGGAAGCAAGGGACAACTGGTCCATGTTCGACCTGATTGCCAGGAAGTTTTCGCAAATGGCCGCAACCACGCTTGGAATACGCAAGGATATCGTGGCCACAGCGCTCGAGCATGACCAGCCAGGGGAGATAGCCCAGCCTTTTGGCGAGGTGAAAGACTGGTCAAAGGGCGAAATCGAAGCTGTGCCCGGCAAGACCATGTTCAACCTCAAGGTAATTGAGCGCAATTATGCCGATATGCACAAGATGTATTCGGCCCTTGGGCCCAATGTGGCCAGGCCTCGCGGCGTCGGCACCAAGGGGGTCAAATGGGATTGTGCGCGCGAATATGAAATTCTCAAGAAGATTTTGGGAGAAGTCGAGGAAGACGGCCTGACAAAAGGTATGCCCAGGCTTTCCTGCGGCAAGGATGCCTGCGAGGTTGTCCTGACACTTTCGCCAGAAACCAATGGCCCCGTTAGTGTGCGGTCCTGGGACGGCCTTGAGGAAAAAACCGGCCTGAAACTGAAAGATCTTTCCGAAAAGATTGAAGGCGAACACATTACATTCCAGTCTGTCACGGCCAGGCCGGCCATTGGCTTTACAGCGCCGGAATGGAGCGGCATTGAGGAAAACGGGCGAACATATACGCCGTTCCAGATCAATGTGCAGCGTCTTGTGCCTTTCAGGACGCTTACAGGCCGTCAGCATTTTTATGTTGACCATGCCTGGATGCGCGGCCTGGGCGAAGCCCTGCCTGTTTACAGGCCCCCGCTTGCCCTGGCCGAAATTGGCGAGGTGAGCGGCATACCCCGGAGCAAGAATGATCTGGTGCTCAACTTCCTTTCCGTGCATAGCAAATGGTCCATTCATTCTTCGTATTCGGATGTGCATATAATGCGCGTCCTTTCCAGGGGCGGCGGCGAAATCTGGCTGAATGACGAGGATGCGGCTTCTGTCGGCATCAGGGACAACGAATGGCTTGAATGTTACAATGTCAACGGCGTATTTGTCGGACGCGCCGTTGTTACCCATCGTCTGCCCAGGGGCAGGACCTTTATCCATCATGCGCAGGAACGATGCATCAACATGCCCATGTCCTCGATCAGCGGACACCGCGGCGGCACGCACAATTCGCTTACCCGCGCCATGGTCAAGCCCACCCAGATGATCGGCGGCTATGGCCAGCTCAGCTATTCATTCAACTATTACGGGCCGACTGGCTGCCAGCGCGATGAAATTGTCGTCATACGCAAAGCCGGGAAGGTGGTCTTCGATGAAAATTAAAGCCCAGATGGCCATGGTGATGAACCTGGACAAGTGCCTGGCCTGCCATACCTGCACCATTCCCTGCAAGAATGCCTGGACCACTCCCGCAGGGTCGGAATATATCTGGTTCAACAATGTGGAGACAAAGCCCGGCATCGGCTATCCGCGCCGTTGGGAAGACCAGGACAAATGGCACGGTGGCTGGGAGCTGAAGCACGGGCACCTCAAATTGAGGTCCGGTGGCAAGCTGCGGCGCTTCCTGTCCATTTTTGCCAATGGAGAAATGCCGGCAATCAGGGATTATTATGAACCCTGGAATTATAATTACAAATACCTGACAGATGCCCCGGCCCAGAAAAACCAGCCAGCGGCGGGGCCCAGATCGGCCATAACGGGCGAGCCTATAAAGGTGGACTGGGGCCCGAACTGGGAAGATGATCTGGCCGGCGCCAGTGTGACCGGCCTTGAGGATGTGAACTTCAGGGGTCTGCAGGCCAGGACATATCTGCAGTACAAAAATGTTTTCATGTTTCATTTGCCGAGGATTTGCGAACATTGCCTGCACCCGGCCTGTGTGGCTTCGTGTCCTTCCGGCGCGCTTTACAAACGGGACGAAGATGGCATCGTTCTGGTTGACCAGAGCCGCTGCCGCAGCTGGCGGATGTGTGAAAGCGCCTGCCCGTATAAAAAGGTTTACCTCAACTGGAAAACCCATCGTTCGGAAAAGTGCATTTTCTGTTATCCGCGCATCGAGGCCGGCGAGCCGACCCTCTGCGCGCAAGCCTGTGCCGGGCGCATCCGCTATGTAGGCGTAATGCTCTATGATGCGGACAGGGTGCGCGAAATGGCCGGCTGCGCAAGTGAAACCGATATTTATGAAAATCATCTTGCCCTGTTCATGGATCCCCGTGATCCGGCAGTAGCGGAACAGGCCGCCAGGGATGGCATTCCCCGGCAATTTATTGATGCGGCCAGACGCTCCCCGATCCTGAAACTGGTCAGGGACTGGAAACTGGCTCTCCCCCTGCATCCCGAATTCCGCACCCTGCCCATGGTGTGGTATGTGCCGCCGCTTTCCCCGCTGGTGAAGAGCGGCATCACGAATGCGGAAAGCCTGGACAATATGCGCATCCCCCTCAAGTACCTGGCAAATCTTCTGGCGGCTGGCGATGAAAAACCTGTCAGGCGCGCCCTTGAAAGGCTGCTGGCCATGCGGGCATTCATAAGGTCCGAAAGATTCGCCCAGAATAAAGCCAGTGGCCAGAGCGGCGACAAACTGGCTGGCCAGGATGACTTTGCGGCAAATACCTTGGCTGATCCCTCTGCAAGAGCCAGTGAGGAATCCATAAAAGCCCTGGAAGCGCAAGGTCTGGATCCTGAAACAGCGCGGGCAATGTATCGTATGCTTGCCCTGGCACGGCTGGAGGATCGTTTTGTCGTGCCGTCAACGCGCAGGGAACTGGCCGATAATGTTGACAAGCTAAAGGGTGAAGCCGGTTTTCCGGAGGCGATTTCATGAGCGAAGCCGAAAAAGCGGCCCTTATGCTTGTTTCCCGCTTGCTGGAATATCCGGATAAAGCCTGGTTTTCATCTCTTGCCGGAATTTGCGGGGAAGCCTCGCTTCTGCTTGAGCCAGCAGGCTATGAAACAGTCTCGGCTTTTTGCGGCAAGGTGATGGCACAAAGTGAACAGGTGGCCAGGGAAGATTATGTAAGGACTTTTGACCACGATCCCGCCGGCAGCCTTTATCTTTCCTGGCACAGATACGGCAACGACAGAAGCCAGGGCAAGGCCATGGCCGCGCTTAACGCCTTGTACAGGGCAGCTGGCTTTGAACCGATGAAGGGCTCATTGCCTGATTATTTGCCGCGCATGCTGGAATTTATGGCCGTTTGCGATGATTGGGCCGTTGAAACCATGCTGGATGGCTTTGGCCCGGAGTTTGAAAAATTGTCCAGGCATCTTTCGGAGCAGAAGAGTCCGTATGCCCCTCTTGCTGCCGTGGCCCTTGCGCCCCTGAAAAGGGATTATCCGCATCTTTTCAAGGCGCGCAACAAGCCTGACCCGACAATCAGGCCAATGGCCCATCCACAGGCAGAGGAAGCCTTGTTTGGTCAATATGGCTGCAGGCATTGAAATACAAACATTTCAATGCCGAAGATCGCCAGTCAAAATGGAATAGCAGCCCGTAGGAGGGTTATATGCATGAATTTTTCTTTGGAGTTTATCCCTATCTCTGTCTGACAATTCTGGGGCTGGGTTTATTGTTTCGCTACCTGACGACCCCAGGGGAATGGAATGCGAGATCGAGTAATCTTTTTGCAAAAAAATCGCTTGTCACAGGTTCATATATCTTTCATTATGCAATAATACTGACATTTTTAGGACATTTTTTCGGGCTTTTGACTCCGGCCTGGGTCATGGGCGCATTGGGAGTTTCCTACAAGGCGCATCTGGCAGTGGCCGGAATATTCGGCAAAATTCTCGCGCCATGTGTCTTTGCCGGCCTTTTTATTCTTCTTTCGCGGCGCCTGGCTGTAAGGGATGTATGGGCCAGCACTGTTCCAATGGATCTGGTTGTGCTGTTGTTCATCATGTTCCAGTCCCTTACGGGCGGGTACCAGGATTATATGGGACGTTCGGACGTGCTTGAGGTAGTCGGCTCATGGGCGCGCGGCATTCTTGCCTGTTCGCCGGAGCCCGAGGTGCTGGCCGAAATGCCGTTATACATCAAGATTCACATCGTTTGCGGCCTGGCCATTTTCGCGTTGATACCTTTCAGCAGGCTGGTTCACTTCTTCAGCATTCCGCTTGCCTGGTTTGCGCGGCCGGCCATTGTTTACAGGAGGCGTTATGAAAATCTCTGATTTTGGAAAAAATTTCGATTTTCTTAACGAGAATCTGGCCTCGGCCAACTTTGCCATGGTCATGTCCACGGGCATCGTTTCCATTGCATTACATTTGCTTGGTTGCGAATGGGGCGCATGGATCTTGTTTTTGGTCAACATTGTCATGTTTGTCGCGCTCTGGATATTTTATATTATTAAATTGCTGCGCTGGCCCAAAAAGATGCTGGCTGATTTTTCTGATCATCTGGCTGGTCCGGGCTTTCTGACAATCGTGGCCGGCACGAATATCCTTGGCAGCCAGTTTGCGGTTCTAGCCGGCTGCCATGAGCTTGCGGAAGCGCTGTTCTGGCTTGGAACCAGTTGCTGGATCTTTATTCTCTGGGGTACATTCTATTTCATATTTACCAGGAATCCCAAGCCACCTGTTGCCAGGGGCATAAACGGCGCGTGGCTGGTAGCCACGGTCAGTACCCAGTCCATCGTTATTCTTGGCTCGACAATAGCCGCGAAGGTGGGCTGGAACCTGGAAGTGGCCTTTTATATTTTGACCGCGCTTTTTGTGCTTGGCCTGATGTTATACATTCTGGTGATCACTGCGATTTTTTACCGTTATTGTTTTGCCGAAATGCTGCCAGAGGAGATGAATCCGACCTACTGGATTGACGCCGGCGCCGTTGCGATTTCGACCCTGGCAGGCGCGACGCTGATTCTTCATTATGGTGAAACGCCAATGCTCGACCAGTTCATGCCCTATATCAAGGGCACTACGCTTCTGACATGGGCCACGGCCACATTCTGGATTCCCATGCTCTTTTTGTTCGGAATCTGGCGCCATATTCTCAAGGGCTACCCATTCACCTATCAGGCGGCTTTTTGGGGCATGGTATTCCCCATGGGCATGTACACGGCCTGTACCGCAACATTCGCGCATGCGCTCAAGTTTCCGGCTTTAATGGTTGTGCCGCACTGGTTTATCTGGGTGGCCCTAATTGGCTGGACAGCTACCTTTGTCGGCATGCTTGGATCTCGCTGGCATATTTTGCGCTACGGTCCGCCAGATCATTTATTCTGAAGTTGATATGAAAAAGCGCGCCGCTGGGCGCGCTTTTCAATTTGGCATTTGGAAACACCCTGCGGGCGTGGGGAAGGCTGCTTCTTACGCCGTTACGCGGTGCGCTGGGCTTCACCTGGCGTACAGATGATTTAGTATATCATCAGTAAATATTTTGAATGGAATGACCTTGGAAATGCTGATATGGTGTAAAAAATATCTTGACTATATATAATTTATTGATTAAGTGATTTTGGCTTTGCTATTGCACAGCGTTCCCATATTTAAGGGAAGGGCAGGTTGAGTCTGCCCGGTTGTGCCCACTGTAGCGAAACATCGGTTTCGAACCATTGGGCTTTGACATTCGCAGGCGTTGCCAAATGCCTTCAATGTCTGGCCGTTTCAGCTCAAGAACGGATCCCGTATGGAGTGAATTCATACGCCCGGGGCTGTAAGGTAAGGGTGATTAATTGGCGACCCCTGCGGGATGTTTCTTGCAGTCATTCCATGACGCGCAGAAGGTCCACCAGGGAGCGGTAAAAGCGACTGGTGGATTTCCCGTTGCCATTTAAGGCAGTCTTTTTATCCAGCCATTTTCATTCTTATTTGTTTCTCCAAAATTCGGACAAGGCGCCCGGGCACAGGTTCGCCAGGCGGCGGCCGGAAAGTTTTTTCAACTGGAGTTAGGCATAATGACGACTGTAAGCAGTGATCGTATTCGAATCAAACTTAAGGCTTACGATTATCGTATTCTCGACAAGGCCGTGGCCGAAATTGTAGATACGGCGCGTAATACCGGCGCTGGCGTTGCCGGTCCAATCCCCTTGCCAACCAATGTGCACAAGTACACAATTCAAAGATCCGTTCATGTGGATAAAAAATCGCGTGAACAATTTGAAATGCGCATCCATAAAAGGTTGATGGATATTTTGGAACCAACGCAGCAAACTGTTGATGCGCTCGGCAAGCTATCCCTGCCCGCGGGCGTATTTGTGGAAATCAAGCTATAGCGGGAGGAAATATGGCTGAAAAATTGGGACTTTTGGGTCGCAAACTCGGAATGACCCGTATTTTTGCTAGTGATGGATCAGCCGTTCCAGTCACAGTTATTGCTGCTGGTCCCTGTCCTGTAACGCAAGTCAAATCAATGACCAAAGATGGTTACAACGCATTGCAAATTGCTTTTACCAAAGCGAAGGCCAAGCATGTAACAAAACCCATGCAGGGACATTTTGCCAAGGCGGATGATGGCTTTTACCGCCATTGCCGTGAAATCAGGCTTGTAGATTCGCCGGAACAAAAATTGGGAGATATTCTGACAGTAGATATTTTCAATCCCGGCGATGTGGTGAAAGTAACGGGCAAAAGTTTGGGGAAAGGCTATCAGGGCAGAATGAGACGATGGAATTTTGCCGGCTCCAAGGATAGCCACGGCTGTGAAAAAGTTCATAGAAACAATGGCTCTATCGGTAACAATACATTTCCCGGACATGTTTTCAAGGGCAGAAAAATGGCTGGCCATTGGGGAAATGAAACCGTAACTGAAACCGGCTTGCTTATTGTTGGAGTTCGCCCCGATGATAACGTAATTCTGGTTAAAGGATCCGTGCCTGGTCCGCGAAATGGTCTGGTGCTGGTGCGCAAGCAATAGGGTAAAACAGATGGCAACCATAAAAATATTTGATCAGAACAAGCAGGAGACCGGCGAGACCACACTTGCGCCGGAAGTCTTTGAAGTCGCAGCCAGACCTGAAATCCTGAATTTTGTGGTCAGGTCCCAGATGGCCGCGCGTCGTTCCGGTACCCATAATGCAAAAACCCGCGCCCAGGTATCTGGCGGGGGTAACAAACCCTGGAAACAAAAGGGTACAGGCAGGGCCAGGGCAGGCTCCAATCGTTCTCCGATTTGGCGCGGAGGCGCTATTGTCTTCGGCCCTGTGCCACGGGATTATGGTTTCAAGGTCAATAAAAAGATTCGCGAACTTGCAATGAAAATGGCGCTATCAAGCAAGTTGCAGTCCAATTCCCTGCTGGTAGTGAACAAGATTGACCTGGATGAACCAAAAACCAGGCTCTTTGCAGCTATTGCAAATAAACTTGGGCTTGAAAAAGCGCTTATTGTAACACCCGAAGAAAACGAAACGCTAGTGCGTTCCAGCCGCAATATCCCGGGAATTGCGACAACAACGCCAGCCCAGCTCAATGTTCTTGAGATTTTGGACTGCAAGCAATTGGTAATCCTGGAGGGAGCCATAAAACCAATCGAATCGCGTTTCATCAAGGGGGAGGCGTAAAATGGATTGGACAGATGTGCTCTTGAAACCAATTTTGACCGAAAAAACGACCATGCTCAAAGATTCAGTCAATCAGGTGGCTTTTCTTGTGCAGCCAGGGGCCAACCAGCTCGAGGTCAGGGAAGCAGTTGAGAAGGCGTTTGATGTCAAGGTCAAATCGGTAAACATTGTCAGGCGCAAACCTTTGAATCGCGAACGTCAGGGGCGTGTCATAGGACGTAAATCCGGCTTCAAGAAAGCTTATGTGATGCTTGAGGAAGGAGAAAAAATCGAGTTTTTTGAGGGAGTATAGTTATGGCTGTACGTAAGCTTAAGCCAACTTCCGCCGGACGCCGTTTTCAGACTGTTTCCGACTTTGAAGAAATCACAAGGACAACACCAGAAAAGTCTTTGACGGAAGGTTTGCCCAAAAAAGCCGGACGCAACAATCGTGGTCGAGTGACCAGCCGGCGCAGAGGCGGTGGTGTAAAACGTCTTTACAGGGTTATTGACTTCAAGCGCAACAAAATCGGAATTCCTGCAACGGTTGCAGAAATAGAATATGACCCAAACAGAACCGCCCGCATTGCCCTTCTGCATTATGCGGATGGTGAAAAGCGCTATATTCTCGCGCCCGTTGGTCTAAAGCAGGGTGATGTCGTCATGAGCGGCGTGGATGCACGTACTGGAACCATGGCCGACATCAAGCCGGGCAACGCGCTTGAAATGGCCAAAATTCCCGTAGGCACAGTTATCCATAATATCGAACTTTCACCCGGGCGGGGAGGCCAGATTTGCCGTTCGGCCGGAACATATGCCCAGTTGGTAGCCAAGGAAGGAAAATACGCGCTTTTGCGGCTTCCGTCAGGTGAAGTCAGAAAAGTCCTGGCAAGTTGCACTGCTACAATTGGACAGGTAGGCAATATCTCCCACGAGAATATCTCTCTCGGCAAAGCCGGAAGAAACCGTTGGCTTGGGCGCCGTCCAAAAGTCCGCGGCGTAGCCATGAATCCAATCGACCACCCTCTTGGAGGTGGTGAAGGCAGAAGTTCTGGCGGCAGACATCCTGTTTCTCCCTGGGGTATGCCAGCAAAAGGTTACAAGACAAGAGACCGGAAAAAAGCTTCTTCGAAGCTGATAGTCAAACGCCGCGGCCAGAAGTAGGAGTAGCTGATGCCAAGATCTTTGAAAAAGGGACCATTTATTGATGGCCATTTGCGCAAAAAGGTAGAAATGGCGGTCGCAAATAATGACCGCAGGGTTGTAAAAACCTGGTCTCGCCGTTCCACCATCCTGCCTGAAATGGTTGGTCTTACATTTGCCGTGCATAACGGCAAAAAATTTGTGCCTGTTTTTGTTACGGAAAACATGGTGGGCCACAAGCTCGGGGAATTTTCTCCAACCCGTACCTTTCACGGCCATGCAGCCGACAAGAAAGCCAAAGCCGCCAAAAAATAGGGTAATGATATGGAATCACATGCAATAGCAAGATATCAGCGTGTATCTCCGCGCAAGGCGCGTCTTGTGGCTCATAATGTGCAGGGCCTTGGCGTGGAAGATGCAATGAATATCCTGCGTTTTACTCCCAACAAGCCTGCCGGAATAATTTATCGCGTTATGAAGAGTGCGCTGGCCAATGCCACACAGTCAGGAGGTGTGGACGTGGATGCGATGATAGTTAAAGAAGTGATGGTAAACGAAGGGCCAATGTGGAAACGTTTTATGCCACGAGCACAGGGCAGGGCCACAAAAATTCGCAAGCGCACAAGCCATATCACAGTTATACTTTCGGAAGGGAAGGAATAGGCTATGGGTCAAAAAGTACATCCTTTTGGCTTCCGGTTAGGTTATAATAAAAACTGGCAGTCCCGCTGGTTCAGCAAAAAAGAATACCCCAGTCTTGTATTTGAAGACAGCAAGATTCGTGATTATGTAAAAAAGCTGTTGTATAAGGCAGGCTTGTCAAAGATTGAAATTGAGCGTGCTGGCGACAAGGTTCGTCTTATTCTTTCCACAGCCAGACCAGGAATTGTAATTGGCCGGAAAGGCGTGGAAATTGAAAAATTGCGCGGCGATCTTAAAAATAAATTTGGCAGGGAATTCTCCCTGGAAGTCAACGAAATCCGCCGGCCTGAAATTGATGCGCAGCTTATAGCGGAAAATATTGCGCAACAGCTTGAGCGCAGGGTTGCTTTCCGCCGCGCCATGAAACGCACGGTTTCCATGGCAAGAAAATTTGGAGCCGAAGGAATCAAGGTAACTTGTTCCGGAAGGCTTGCAGGCGCGGAAATTGCCCGCACCGAGTGGTACAGGGATGGTCGCGTTCCCTTGCAGACATTGAGAGCCAATATTGACTTTGGATTTGCCGAAGCCCACACAACCTATGGCATTATTGGAGTCAAGGTGTGGGTTTACAAGGGCGAAATCCTTGATAAAGAGGTTGAACAATAATGCTTGCGCCCAAAAAAGTTAAATATAGAAAATGGCAGAAAGGACGCCTGCGCGGACTTGCCACCAGAGGTGCTTCATTGGCCTATGGTGATATAGGTCTCAAGGCAACACAGCATGGCCATCTTTCAAGCCAGCAGATAGAAGCGGCACGTATTGCCATGATGCGCCACATCAAACGTGGCGGAAAGGTCTGGATCAGGATCTTTCCCGACAGGCCTGTAACTGCAAAACCACTGGAAACCAGGCAAGGCTCCGGTAAGGGCGCCCCTGTTGGCTGGTGCGCTCCTGTTAAACCCGGACGTGTTTTGTATGAAATCAAGGGCGTTGGAATGGATCTGGCAAAGGAAGCCCTTACACGAGCAGCCCATAAATTGCCGATCAAGACGGTTATTGTGGTCAGGGAGGGCTTTTGATGGCTACATCCAAAAAAAATGAAAAAACAACGCGTCCCTCCGCAAAGCAGTTGAGAGAAATGAGCGTTGAGGAACTCTCGAAAAAGCTTTCAGAGGAAAGCGAAGAGTTGATGCGCGCCCGTTTCAAACACGCGGCTGCCGCCCTTGAAAAAACATCCGAAATCAAGGGAATGCGGAGGCAAATTGCACGTATTTCCACTGTACTGAATGAAAAGAAAGTGAAGGCCTGAAATGCAAGCTCTGGAACATCATAAAGGCAGAGTAATGACCGGCATGGTTATCAGCGACAAGAATGACAAGACAATTGTTGTGCGCGTTGAGACGCTGGTCAAACATCCTCTGCTGAAAAAATATATCCGGCGCCGCAAAAAATTCACGGCGCATGATCCCAATAATGAATGCGGTATTGGGGATATGGTCAAAATAATCGAATTCAGGCCACTTTCCCGAAACAAACGCTGGCATCTTGTATCCATTATCGAAAAAGCGGTATAGGAGAACGCCATGATCCAGGTAGAAACAACACTGAATGTGGCGGATAACTCAGGCGCCAAAAAAGTATCATGCATTAAAGTTCTTGGTGGTTCGCACCGCCGTTATGCTTCTTTGGGAGATGTGATAATGGTCTCTGTAAAAGAAGCGATGCCGCATAGCAAAGTCAAAAAAGGCGATGTAATGAAAGCGGTTATCGTGCGTACCGCAAAAGAAGTGCGGCGCATGGATGGCAGTTATATCAAATTTGATGGCAATGCCGCGGTCCTGCTTTCCAATCAGGGCGAACCAGTGGGCACACGTATTTTTGGTCCTGTGGCTCGTGAACTGCGCGCACAGAACTTTACAAAAATTGTATCTCTTGCGCCGGAAGTGCTCTAGTGGCATGTCATTTTTTACTGTCGTAAAAAATGAGGATCGCAAGACAAAAAACCTTTTTTTGTCATGCGTACGCCGCCGTTGGCGGCGCGCAATCCCTTTCGGGACAGTGACCAGTGTCGCGCGCTACGCGATGCAGGTGCCGTGAACCCAGACTCGGCTGGGGCGCGAGCAAGAGGCTCAATAATGGTGCATAAATGCCATGGTGCCGGATTCCAATACAAATTTTGTTTTGGGAAAAGCGCAAAATGGTGCAGGAGTGTAAGATGAAAATGTTTCGCATCCGCAAGGGCGACAATGTAATGGTCATTGCGGGTAAAGACGCTGACAAGGATGTGCCGCGCAAGGTTTTGAAAATTATCCGCAAACATGATCGAGTCCTTGTCGAGAAAACCAATATCGTCAAACGTCATATGCGTGCAAATCCATATGCCAGACAGCCTGGTGGCATTATTGAAAAAGAGATGCCAATTCATATTTCAAATGTCATGGTCGTATGTCCTGCATGTCATAAACCAACGAGAATTGGATACAGGTATATAGAAGTTAATGGCAAGAGAAAGAAAGTGCGCTTTTGCAAAAAGTGTGATGAAGTCATGGAATAAGGTATAAAAATGACACGCCTTGAAACATTATATAAGGAGAAAGTGGCTCCAGCATTGCAAAAGGAGTTTAATTACAAATCTCCCATGCAATTGCCGGATCTGGAAAAAATCTCCCTGAATATAGGTCTGGGTGCCGCAACACAAAATAATAAATTGATGGAAGAGGCGGTATCGGAATTATCGGCCATAGCCGGTCAGAAAGCGGTAATCACAAGGGCAAGAAAATCAATTGCGGCCTTCAAGCTTCGCGAAGGAATGCCAATCGGCTGCAGGGTAACATTGCGCAAGGACAGGATGTGGGATTTTCTCGACAAGTTAATGAATTTTGCCCTGCCAAGAGTTCGCGATTTTCGCGGAATTCCTGACCGGGGTTTTGACGGAAGAGGGAATTTTACTCTTGGCGTAAAAGAACATACCATATTTCCGGAACTGGAAATAGATCGTGTGGAAAATCCCAAGGGCATGAATATCACTATAGTGACAACAGCCAATACTGACAAGGAAGGTAAATTTCTTCTTGACCAGCTTGGCATGCCTTTCAGAAAATAGGAGTGACATATGTCCCGTACATCACTGGAAGTCAAAGCCAGGCGTAAGCCCAAATTCAGTTCGCGTGCTTACAATCGTTGCCCTATCTGCGGCAGAGCGCGCGCTTTTTTGCGTCAATTTGGAGTTTGCCGCATCTGTTTTCGCAGGATGGCGTTGAAAGGCGAGTTGCCGGGTGTCAGAAAATCCAGTTGGTAATCGGCCTTTTCTGGGAAGTGGCGGTAACACAATAATCGCAAACCCCATATCATAATTCAGGAGTTCATAGATGCTGACAGATCCAATTGCGGACATGCTGACGCGTATCCGCAACGCGCATATGGCCTTGCACACAGAAGTCAATATTCCGCGCTCAAAAATGAAGGTCGCTCTAGCTACAATTTTAAAGCAGGAAGGCTATATTGACGAAGTTAGCGTTGACGAAAGAAATATAGCCGTCAAGCTGAAATACATTGATGGCAAATCTGCAATAGCAGGCTTGAAGCGTATCAGCACGCCAGGTAGAAGAGTATATGTAAATTCCCGTGAAATTCCAAAAGTGCAGAATGGTCTGGGCATTTGCATCCTTTCCACTTCAAGTGGCGTTCTTGATGGTAATACCGCCCTCGAAAAGAAAGTGGGCGGAGAACTTTTATGCGAAATCTGGTAGGTGTAAGATGTCGAGAATTGGAAAATTGCCTATCGAAGTACCTGCCGGAGTGGAAATCAAATTCGGTACAGATGTTGTTGAAGTGAAAGGCCCGAAGGGAAAGCTTGAAACTCCGCTCTGTCCGCTTTTGCAATATGATCTGAAAGATGGCCATATTACCCTTTCACCCAGGGATACAAGCAGGGAAACCAATGCCCAGCATGGTTTGCGCCGCACACTTTTGGCAAACTGCATTGAAGGGGTGACAAAAGGGTTCAGCAAGGGCCTGGAAGTAATTGGTGTTGGTTACAGGGTCGCAGTCAAGGGAAACATGATTGAACTGAATGTTGGATATTCCCACCCGGTAATTGTTGATTTGCCAGATGGAATCAAGGCCACGGTCGAACAGCAGGTTCTTACCATTTCAGGCATTGACAAGGAACTTGTTGGCGAGACGGCTGCACGTATCCGCCGTATTCGCAAACCCGAACCCTACAAGGGCAAGGGAATTAAATATGTTACGGAAACAATTCGCCGCAAGGTTGGCAAATCCGGTGGCAAGAAGTAGGGTATAGATATGAAGGCAAGTAAAAATCAGTCTCGAATCAAAAGGAAAATCCATATCCGTAAAAAGGTTAATGGTGATGCCGAAAGGCCGCGTCTGGTTGTATTCAGGTCGAATACCCACATTTATGCCCAAATTGTAAATGACCATGAAGGCGCAACAATTGTTTCCGCCTCAACCTTGTCCCTGTCAAAAAGCGAGCCTGGTTTACGCTGCAACAAGGCGGGAGCCGAAAAGGTAGGCAAGGAAATTGCCCGTCTGGCAAAAGATAAAAATATAAGCAAGGTAGTTTTTGACAGAAATGGATACATTTATCACGGCCGGGTAAAGGCCGTGGCAGATGGCGCCCGTGAAGGCGGCCTGGAGTTCTGATATGCCAAAGGAAAATTCCGCAAATACCGAAACCCAGCAAAATGAGCTTGGTGAAATTGAAAAAATAGTCTCTCTCAATCGGGTTGCAAAAGTCGTAAAGGGTGGCAGACGTTTCAGTTTTAGCGCGCTGGTTGTAGTAGGTGATGGCAAAGGTGGAGTGGGTTTTGGTCTTGGCAAGGCTCAGGAAGTTCCTGAAGCTTTGCGCAAGGCAACAGAGCGCGCGCGCAAAAATCGTGTACGGATTCCACTTTTGGAAGGCACCTTGCCGTATGAAGTGCTTGGGCGTTTTGGAGCAGGCCGCGTTATGCTCAAACCTGCATCCGAAGGCACAGGCATAATAGCTGGCGGCGCGGTGCGCGCGGTCATGGAAGCTGTTGGGGTCAAGGATGTATTGGCAAAGGCTATCGGAACCAATAACCCTCATAATGTATTACGCGCGACTATGCAGGGTCTGGAAGCACTTCGAAGCGCAACCGACGTTTCATCCTTGCGGGGAATGAAATTGGAAGCTCCAAGGAAATAGCCATGAATACCATTAAAGTTAAGCTTGTGCGCTCCCGCATAGGAACTACTCCCCACCAGCGCAAAATGCTTGATGCGCTTGGTCTTACGCGGATGCAGAAAGTCAGGACGTTCAATGATACCCCTGCGATCCGGGGAATAATCAAAAAGGTTCCACATTTGGTGGCCGTAGTGGAATAAAAAATCCACTGGAGGAATTATAAATGCAATTGCATGATCTTTATCCTTTCCCCGAGGAACGCAAACAAAGAAGAAGGGTTGGCCGTGGCCAGGGCTCTGGCCTGGGTGGTACGTCAGGCAAAGGCCACAAGGGACAAAATGCACGTTCTGGCGGAGGAGTGCGCCCGGGTTTTGAAGGCGGCCAGATGCCCTTGCAGCGTCGTTTGCCCAAACATGGTTTTAAAAATGCGCTGTTCAAAATCCGCTATGGCGTTGTCAACCTGGATACTCTCCAGGAAGCTTTTGAAGGTTCAAATAATATCAGCCTGGATGACATTTACAATCGTTGCCTGGTGAAGAAGGATGAGCTTGTAAAGGTTCTTGCCAGAGGGGATTTGCAAAAACCGCTAAATATTGAAGCGCATCATTTCAGCAGGGCAGCAATAGAAAAAATCACCAAAACTGGTGGAAAGGCTGTTGAACTTCTGGCTGATGATGCCAATAATTCGTCAGCAAACAATTCCTGATTTCAAGCATATTCCTCTCCGGCCAGGGGCATCTGGTGAGGATTTGAATTTGCTCATGCCCCATTTTGATTTTTAATATTGTCTAACGCTTAAACAGAAGAGTCGTGCATGGCAGCTGGAAATCCAAACGCAATGACAGGCCAGCCTGCCCTGGTCAAACGCCTGGGCTGGACTTTTTTAATATTGTGTTGTTATCGAATAGGGGTACATGTTCCAATTCCCGGAGTGGATGCCGCCGCCCTGGCATCTTTTTTCGAGAGCATGCAGGGAACATTGTTTAGCCTTTTCGACATGTTTTCCGGTGGAGGATTGTCGAATGTTTCTGTTTTTGCCCTTGGTGTAATGCCCTATATCTCCGCATCAATTATAATGCAGCTGTTGCAGGTTGTGAGTCCCGATATCAAACGGATGTCCCGGGAAGAAGGGCAGGCGGGAAGACGAAAAATTACACAATACACACGTTATCTTACTGTTGCGATTACACTCGTTCAGGGACTGGGCATTGCCGTTGGCCTTGAAAATATGACCAGTCCGGCAGGCACGCCGGTTGTTCTTCATCCAGGATTGAGTTTCAAGCTTGTCACCATGATAACGTTCACGGCAGGCTCAATTCTGGTTATGTGGCTTGGAGAGCAGATAAGCGAAAGGGGAATCGGCAACGGCATTTCTTTAATTATTTTCTGTGGCATTGTTGTTGGCATTCCCAGAGGCATAATCCAGTCCGTTGCGCTTATTGAAGCTGGCGACATGAGCATCTTCATGGCCATCATACTGGTGGTCTTTATGGCAGCGGTTACTGTTTTTATTGTTTTTGTTGAAAGGGCGCAGCGCAGGATTCCAATCAGTTATGCCAAACGCCAGGTTGGCCGCAAGATGTTCGGAGGCCAGAATTCGCATTTGCCGCTCAGGCTTAACACAGCTGGCGTCATTCCACCAATCTTTGCGTCATCTTTATTGCTTTTTCCTGCAACTGTGGGGCAGTTTTCCGGTAATGAATATGTGAGAATGGCAACGGACATATTTTCTCCCAATGGGCTAATGTACAATGTTCTTTATGTGGCCCTGATGTTTTTCTTCTGCTATTTCTATACTGCAATAATTTTTGATCCCAAGGAAATGTCGGAAAACCTGAAAAAGTCTGGTGGATTCATTCCTGGTATAAGGCCTGGTGAAAAAACAGCGGAATATATAGATACAGTGCTTTCACGTCTTACATTTTCCGGAGCGATTTATATTTCGCTGGTTTGCCTCATGCCGATGCTGCTTATTCGCAATTTCAACGTGCCTTTCTATTTTGGTGGCACCAGTCTGCTTATCCTGGTCGGTGTTGCAATGGACTTCATGAATCAGGTAGAATCCCACCTTATTTCAAGCCAATATCAGGGACTGATGCAAAAAGCCCGCAAAAGCGGCAAAATCTAGTGACTGAAAATGAAGAAATACAGGGGCGCATTCATAAAGAATGAGAGAGAAATTGGCTGTCTGGCGGAAGCAAACAGGATGGTTGCCAACATCCTGGATGCTGTAGGCGACATTGTCAAACCAGGGATTACCACGAGCCAGATAGAAGATATTGCGCAAAATATGTGCAAGGAATATGGCGTAAAGCCAGCTTTTGAAGGTTATTACGGTTATCCATTTGCCACATGCTGCTCTGTCAACGAACAGGTAGTTCACGGTTTTCCCAACCAGCGTCCACTTGTTGAAGGTGATATTGTAAGCGTGGATATGGGGGTCGTTTATGACGGCTTTGTCGGGGATGCGGCAAGGACATTCATGGTTGGTGAAGTTGCGGAAGATGTGCGTAAGTTGCTGCGGGTTACGGAAGAAGGCTTGTATATAGGCATTCAGCAGGCCCACGCGGGAAATAATGTTTATGATATTGGCGCGGCAATTCAAAAATATGTGGAAGGCGAAGGCTTCAATGTGGTCAGGCGATTCGTTGGCCATGGAGTTGGCGCAAAAATGCATGAAAAACCGGAAGTGCCAAATTTCAGACCCAAAATGCCCGGCATGCCGTTGCATAATGGCATGGTGATAGCTATTGAACCCATGGTAACCATGGGCACCTGGGAAGTGGACATACTTGAGGACAAATGGACGGCTGTTACCCGCGATGGCAAATGGGCTGCGCACTTTGAACACAGCATTGCAATCACGCCGGATGGTCCAAAGATTTTGAGTGTATCGGACAGGGGTTTGAAAAGATATGCTCCACAATGTTGACAATTATATATTTTTCATATAGAAAATTCCGTTCATGATATAAGTTGAGGGAGAATAAAATGAAAGTCAGGCCTTCAGTAAAAAAAATATGCCCAAAATGCAAGGTGGTCAGACGAAAGGGTGTCCTTCGTGTCATTTGTGAAAACCCCCGGCATAAGCAGCGCCAGGGTTAGGAGAAATATTGTGGCGAGAATAGCTGGCGTTGATTTGCCTCGTGGAAAGAGGGTTGATATTGCCCTCACTTATATTTATGGCATAGGCCGTCCCACGGCATTGAAGATACTTGATACAACAGGCGTAAACTGGGAACGGAACATCGATGACCTTTCGGCTGACGAAGTCAACGAAATTCGCAAGGAACTTGAGCAACACTACAAGGTTGAGGGCGATTTGCGCCGTGAGGTTTCCGGAAATATAAAAAGGCTTATGGATATAGGTTGTTACCGCGGGCTGAGGCATCGCCGCGGCCTTCCTGTGCATGGCCAGAGAACGCATACCAATGCGCGCACCCGCAAAGGGCCCAGGCGCGGCGTGGTGGGCAAGAAAAAATAACTTTACCGGATTTTCAGCGAGGATATTATGGCCAGAGCCAAAAAAGCAATCAAAAAGAAAGAAAAAAAGAATATCCCACTTGGCGTAGCGCATATTCAAGCGTCATTTAATAATACAATAATCACATTTACCGATACAAGGGGAAATGCGGTATCCTGGGCTTCAGCTGGACAAAGCGGTTTCAAGGGTTCCCGCAAATCCACCCCGTTTGCCGCTCAGGTGGCTGCTGAAACTGCCGCGAGAAAAGCTCAGGAAAACGGGATGAGGACTGTGGGTTTGTATGTAAAAGGGCCTGGTTCAGGTCGTGAAGCGGCCATGCGCGCAATCGCTTCAGCGGGATTTAGGATAGCGTTTATTCGTGATGTAACCCCAATTCCCCATAATGGTTGCCGCCCCCCCAAACGGCGTCGTGTCTAGAATATAATTTCAAGCGGTTTTGAATGCCTTAAATATAAAAGGATCTTTTTATGGCCAAATATACCGAAGCCAAATGTCGTCTTTGCCGCAGGGAAGGTTGCAAACTGTTTTTGAAAGGCGATCGCTGCTTTACAGACAAATGCGCGCAGGTCAGGCGTCCTTACGCTCCTGGCCAGCATGGGCGCGCGCGCAAGAAAGTTAGCGAATATGCCATACAGTTGCGCGAGAAACAGAAAACACGTCGTGCGTATGGAGTTCTCGAAAGACAATTCCATGATTATTTTGAAAAAGCGGAAATGCGCAAGGGCGTAACAGGCACCAATCTGCTGGTTATTCTTGAAAGACGCCTTGACAATGTAATCTACAAGCTTGGATTTGCCAATTCCCGCAATCAGGCAAGACAAATGGTCAGGCATGGAATTTTTGAATTGAATGGCCATAAAGTCAATATTCCCTCTTTGCAGGTATCTGCCGGGGATGTAATAAGCGTGCCCGAAAAAAACCGCAAAATACCCATGATTGCCCAGGCTGCGGAAACCACAGCAAAACGTGGCTGCCCGGGGTGGCTCGAGATTGATCCCGCCAATTTTAAAGGCACAGTAAAGGCATTGCCGACGCGTGACGATATTCAATTCCCTGTCAATGAACAGCTTATCGTCGAACTCTATTCCAAATAATCTGGGGGTAGAATGCTAATCAAACAGGGTGATCGGCTTATCAACGCGCGGAATTGGTCCGAACTTGTCAAACCGGAAAAGATTCTGCACGAAGATGATGTTGATGACAATCTGCATGCCAAATTCATCTGTGAACCTCTTGAAAGAGGATATGGCACTACTATTGGTAATGCCATGCGCAGGGTGCTTTTGTCCTCCCTGCAGGGAGCAGCATTTGTAGCCGTAAAAATTTCTGGTGTTCAGCATGAATTTACCACGATACACGGTGTGCTTGAAGATGTGACCGATGTCATATTGAATCTCAAACAGGTTCGTTTGAGAATGGACACTGACGAACCCCAAAAATTGACGCTTTTTGCCGATAAAAAAGGCAATGTGACAGCTTCGAACATAACAGCAAACCAGCATGTTGAAATTTTAAATCCCGAACTGCATATCGCCACTCTCACAGAAGATATTCCTCTTGAAATGGAACTTGAGATAAGAATGGGCAAGGGATACGTCCCTGCGGATATGCATGAAGATTTATCCGAAGAAATAGGCCTTATCAAGCTCGATTCCAGTTTTTCGCCCGTGCGTAAAGTCGCCTATTCAGTAGAACAGGCTCGTGTTGGCCAAATGACCAACTATGATCGCCTGATACTTGAAGTCTGGACTGATGGATCATTGACTCCAGAAGACGCTGTTGCATATAGTGCCAAAATTATCAAGGATCAGATCACGGTTTTCATTAATTTTGATGAACACGTCTCAGGTGATATGCATCTTGGATCCCACGATAATGGTGAGTTAAACGAGCATCTTTTCAAGAGCATAGATGATCTGGAACTGTCTGTGCGCGCCACAAATTGTCTCCGTAGCGCGAATATCGCCACTGTCGGAGAGCTTGTGCAGCGCACAGAGGCTGATATGTTGAAAACCAAAAATTTTGGCCGAAAGTCTTTGGATGAAATCAAGAGTGTCCTGCTGAATATGGGCCTGGATTTTGGAATGAAAGTTGACAGTTTCGACAAGAAACTCCAGGAATGGAAAAGGAAACAACAAAATGAGGCATAGCAATTCCGGGCGGAAATTTTCTCGCACACCAGCTCACCGCAAAGCACTTATGCAGAATCTTGCAAAGGCTTTCATAATTCATGGCAAAATTATTACTACCGAGCCCAAAGCAAAGGATTTGAGGCGTGTGGTAGAGCCTCTTATTACTCTGGCCAAAAGAAATGATCTTGCCGCAAAACGTCTAGCATACAAAAAACTTAATGATCACGCCCTCGTAAAGAGGCTTTTTGATTATATTGGTCCTGTTTTTGCTGAAGTTCCAGGCGGATATACCAGAGTAGTCAAACTTGCCGAACGCAGAAAGGGCGATAATGCGCCAATGGCCATAATTGAACTTTCACGCCAACCAACTGCCGAAAATAATCCAAAGGCGTAAATACAAGCTATTTAATATCAATTTGAATCTGTGATGTTTTTGATCTGGAATTTTTGATGGGGGCCTATAGCCCCCTTTTCATTTGGTTGCAATTTATTTAAAATATAAGTAATTTTCAATGTTGCGCAAGAAGGCAAATTTTATATGAAAATTGCTTTCCAGATTTTTGAGTTATGAAGAGTGTGAATCCCCGGGAGGGATTTGTAAAGCCGATGGCATCTTATACATTTTACGCATGAGAATATCTCTTAACGACAAAACAAGCTTGCCTCGAGATATTCTCTCTCGCGCCTTTGCAGGCAAAGTCGCGTTTGAGCATTTTCGCAATTTCTTTGCATAAATGCCCTGGAAAGGCTTTGTAATTTGCGGCTATTATCATATAGGGCACGCTTTTAGAATTCGTTTTCATTGAGTGTGTATATTCGAGATACTTGAAAATCGATATTTTCAAATATCAATTCATGAAAATATTTTTTGTTTAATTCAGCTTGTTGATAATTAATGTGAGAGTGGCGGAACTGGTAGACGCACTGGACTTAGAATCCAGCGCCATTGGCATGGGGGTTCAACTCCCCCCTCTCACACCAAAATAGCATAAAAGGAGCCTTTTGTGGAATTCAGCGTTGAAAGTATTTCACCTGTAGAGAAAAAAATTAATGTAACTGTTAGCCCCAGTGAAGTAGACGCTGCCATAATAGGTTCTGTGGCAGTATATAAGGATTCCGTCAGGCTGGATGGTTTCAGGCCAGGCAAAGTTCCAGCATCTGTTATTGAAAAACGTTTTCATGATCAGATTTATACAGAAGCCCGTCAGGATCTGATAAATGCAAATATAAATGAAATCACCAACCAGCTTAATCTTGAACCCATTTCCGGGATAAATATTGATGGATTGGACAAGCCCCTGCAAAGAGGCGAATTTTTTTCCTATTCCATGAAGTTTGAAGTTTTGCCGGAATTTGAGCTTCCCAACTATGAAGGACTGGTAGTAGAGCAAGAAAAGGTTGTTGAAAAAGAAGAAGATATTAACAAGATTTTAAAACGTATCCAGAAAGAGCACGCCAAGCTCGTTCCGGTTGAAGGCAAGGAGCCTGGCAAGGACGGCCAGATAGTAAATCTGGATTTTGAAGCTTTTGAAGATGGCGTGCCTCTTCCAGATATTAAAACCGAGAACTTTGATCTTGAACTTGGCGCAAATGCATCACTGCCAGAATTTGAAGAGCTTGTAAAAACTATCGCACCCGGTGAAACCGGGTCCCGGAATATAAAATTTCCTGATGATTTCATCTCGCCCAATGTGGCAGGCAAAAATATAGAGATGCATGTTACTGTTCATGCAGTCAAGGAAGCGCAGTTGCCTCCTCTTGATGATGACTTCGCAAAGAGTCTTAAACTGGAGAATCTGGAACAGTTAAAAGATAATGTTAAAAAGAGCTATGTTCAAAGCAAGGAAATGCTGAACAGGGGCGTCGCGCAAAAAAATCTTCTGGATGGACTTCTCAAACAATGCGAATTTCCATTGCCTGAAAGTTTGGTTGAACTTGAGATCAAATTCTTGCTTGCGGATTTGGCTGGGCGGCTGGAAAAACAGGGCAGAAGCCTTGGCGCCCTGGGAAAATCCCTCGATGAACTTAAAAATGAGATGATGCCCCAGGCCAAGGAATTTGCAAGAAGCCAGATTCTTTTGCATACGATTGCAAAAAAAGAAGGACTTTCTGTAAATGAAAATGAAATACAGGCTCAAATATTCAAGAACTGCCTGCGAACTGGCCAGGACTTCAAGGCAATGCGTGAAGAATATGAACGGAGTGGTTTGATTTTCCAATTAAGAGACAAACTGCTTGCCGACAAGGCTATGGATCTGGTTTACGCCAAGGCAAACATAAAATTTACGGATACACCCTCGCCTGAAGAGCCCGCTCTTTCAGAAGCCAATTATCAGGAATAGATTCTTTCTGGCCTTAATTTGAATAGTGCTTAATATGTTGATGTAGCATCCCAATGCCTTTTGCCTGATTATTACCGGGAAAAGATAAACAAAAATCGGCGACTCAAGCGCCGTTCAAGAGGTTTCCCATGACAATGGTGCCTATGGTTATTGAGACAACTGGCCGTTCTGAAAGAGCCTATGATATTTATTCGCGGCTTTTGAAGGATCGAATTATTCTTTTGGGAACGGAAGTTAATGATACAGTTGCTTCATTGATATGCGCCCAACTACTTTTTCTGGAATCACAGGATCCGGAAAAGGAAATCAGTCTCTATATCAATTCTCCTGGTGGATCGGTTAATGCTGGTTTGGCTATTTATGACACCATGCGGTACATCACATCTCCTGTATCGACTGTTTGCATGGGGCTTGCCGCAAGCATGGGCGCATTTTTGTTGGCTGCTGGTGAACCAGGCATGCGTTTTGCCCTTCCCAATAGCCAGGTAATGATACATCAGCCTTCTGGTGGATTTCGCGGTCAAGCTACTGATATTGAAATTCATGCGCGTGAAATCCTGAAATTGAAAGACAAGCTTAATCGCATTCTTTCCGAAAATACCGGACGACCTTATGAAGAAGTTGTGCAAGCAACTGAAAGAGATAATTATCTTACGCCTGAAGAGGCAAGGGATTTTGGCCTGATTGACCGCATTCTGGTTTCTCGCAGGGATGCAATCAAGAAGAAGGATAAATAAAATGAGTACAGGCAAGACTCCCGTAAATGAGCCATTGACCTGCTCTTTTTGTGGCAGGAGCGAACTTGAAGTAAAAAACCTGATAGTTCAGGATGGCGCAAGCATTTGTGACAACTGCGTCAAAGCCTGCGGAGAAATTATTGCCAGAGACAGGCTTGAACGGCCAGAAAATGGCGGAAAATTATTGTCTCCACAGGAAATTAAAGACAAGCTTGATGAATATGTAATCGGTCAAAACGAAGCGAAGAAAATTTTGTCTGTCGCAGTCCATAACCATTATAAAAGAGTTTTTTATGCCAGTGCCCTTGGGCAGGATGTGGAACTGGAAAAGAGTAACATCCTTCTTGTAGGCCCTTCAGGAAGCGGCAAAACATTGTTGGCAAAAACGCTGGCAAAAATTCTGAATGTCCCTTTTGCAATTGCAGATGCGACAACTCTTACAGAAGCCGGCTATGTTGGAGAAGATGTTGAAAATATTCTTGTCCAGCTTCTGCAAAACGCGGACTATGATCTTGAAGCTGCAAGCAAGGGCATAATTTATATAGATGAAATAGACAAGATTTCACGTAAGGGTGACGGTCCATCAATAACCAGAGATGTTTCTGGCGAAGGCGTTCAGCAGGCGCTGCTAAAGATTATCGAAGGAACAGAGGCCAACATTCCTCCCAAGGGGGGAAGAAAACATCCCCAGCAGGAATTTATCAGATTAAATACCAATAATATCCTGTTTATTGTTGGCGGCGCTTTTGTTGGACTGGACAAGATAGTTGAACAGCGGGTCAGCGGCACATCAATGGGCTTTGAGGCAAATGTGCGCGTCAGCAAGGAGTTGCCGCTCGCCGAGCTCCTCGACAAGATTCATCCCCAGGATCTTGTTCAATTTGGTTTGATACCGGAATTTGTAGGTCGAATTCCGATTATCACCCATGTCGATGATCTGGATGAAAATGATCTGATAAGGATTTTGACTGAGCCAAAAAACGCTCTCGTAAAACAATATCAAAAACTTTTTGATCTTGATAATGTCAGTCTGCGTTTTACCAACAATGCATTAAAAGCAATTGCGGCGCAGGCGATTGAAAGAAAGACTGGCGCGCGTGGATTAAGAAATGTGATGGAAAAAATAATGCTCGATATCATGTTCAAGATTCCATCGATGCCCAATGTCAAAAAATGCCTTATTAATCAAGCTGTGATTGAAAAAGGAAAAGATCCAATTCTGATGTATGCTGATGATACTCCTGCGAATTGCAATTCCAAGTCAAAATCTGGTGGCAAAGCTTCCTGATTCCATTGTTGGAGACATCAATGTCCACTAAATATAGTGTAGCAGGTGAAATTCCTGTTATGCCCTTGCGTGAAATCGTCATGTTTCCGCGTTTGGTCATGCCCCTTTTCGTAGGACGCGAAGCTTCTATTAAAGCCATCGAATCGGCACAGAAACTTCCCCTCAAGGAAATTTTTCTTGTAGCTCAAAAAGAATCCAATACTGAAAAACCAGAAATTGATGATTTATGCAAAATCGGAGTAGTTTGCAAGGTTTTGCAAGTTTTGCCCTTGCCTGATGGCACAGTCAAGGTTTTGATGGAAGGACTTTATCGGGCTTCATGGAATAATATACACAAAACAGGCGATTTTTATTGGGTCAGTATTTCACATGAGGTGGAAACCCAATCCAGGCCTGATGAAAAGGCCGCGCTTGTAAAAGCAGTAAGGGATGCTTTTGAGGAATATGTAAAAAACACCCGCCGTCTCCCCCAGGATATTGTTTTGTCAATAATGGCCTGCCATGAGCCAGGGCAGTTGGCCGATGCGATTATGCCACATTTAAAGGCGGAATATAAGGTCAAACAATCCATTCTGGAAATTTCAGATGTTACGGAAAGGCTTGAACGCACATATGAACTGATACATGCCGAACTTGATTTGTCATCTGTCGAAAAAAGAATTCGCAATCGTATCAAGTCTCAAATGGAGAAAAACCAAAGAGAATATTATTTAACAGAACAGATCAAGGCCATAAACAAGGAAATGGGACGAGAGGATGATGTCCTCGCGGAGATTGTGGAACTTGAGCAAAAGTTGAAATCTCGCAATATGCCCGAGGAAGCTCGTTCCAAAGCGCTTTCGGAAATAAGGAAATTGCGCTCCATGCAGCCTGCGGTCGCCGAATATACAGTAGTCCGCAGCTATATTGACTGGATTTTGGACCTTCCATGGAATGATTTGCGGCCTCTTGATATAGACATTAATCAAGCAAGATCCATACTGGATGGAGACCATTATGGCCTGGATAAGCCAAAAGAAAGAATTCTTGAATATCTTGCGGTACAAAAACTGTCCAATGGCTTGAAAGGTCCAATTTTATGCTTTGTTGGGCCTCCAGGTGTAGGAAAAACTTCTTTGGCAAAATCTGTAGCCAGGGCAACAGGCAGGGATTTCGTGCGCCTTTCACTGGGCGGAGTGAGGGACGAGGCAGAAATCCGGGGCCACAGACGCACTTATGTCGGGGCTTTGCCCGGGAAAATAATTCAATCAATCAAAAGGGTTAAGTCAAATAATCCCTTGTTCCTGCTGGATGAAATAGACAAGATGAGTTCCGATTACAGGGGTGATCCTGCATCCGCGCTTCTGGAGGTTCTCGACCCGGAACAAAATTGCACATTCATGGATCATTATCTGGATCTTGAATATGATCTTTCAAAAATTTTTTTCATTACAACGGCCAATTCTCTCCACACTGTCCCGGCGCCCTTGCTTGACCGAATGGAAATAATTGAATTGCCCAGTTATCTTGAGACTGAAAAAAGGCACATCGCCAAGCAGTTTTTGCTTCCCAGGCAAATTGAAGAACATGGCCTTAAAAATTGCAATCTCCATCTTTCCGATAATGTGATAACTGAAATCATCCGCAGCTATACGTGTGAATCCGGTGTGCGCAATCTTGAAAGAGAAATTGCCGCAATTTGTCGCAAGACTGCGATTCGCCTTGTAAAAGACAATAAACTTGATAAATGTATCAATGTCTCTTGCCAGAACTTGCAGAATTTTTTGGGCGTAAAAAAATATCGCCATGATGAACGGGAAGACAAATCACAGATTGGAGTATGCGCAGGTCTTGCCTATAATCAGCGGGGAGGAGAAATCCTGCTCGTTGAAACAAGCATAATGAATGGCACAGGTAATATTGTAACCACCGGCCAACTGGGCGATGTAATGACGGAATCAGCTCGCGCGGCATTTTCGTATGTTCGTTCAAGGGCAGATCAACTTGGTCTTGATTCACGTTTTTATCGTAAAATAGATGTCCACATTCATGTGCCTGGCGGCGCAACTCCAAAGGATGGCCCTTCCGCAGGAATTACCCTCGCCACTTCAATTGCTTCCGCATTGCTCGGTATTCCGGTAAGAAACGAGATAGCCATGACTGGAGAAATATCATTGCGCGGCCGTGTCTTGCCCATTGGTGGATTAAGAGAAAAGTTGCTGGCGGCAAAAAGATCCGGAATTACAAAAGTAATTATGCCCGCATCCAATGAAAAAGACTTGAATGAAGTGCCAGAAGAAGTCCTCAAAGGTCTTGAATTGGTATTTGTGGAGCACGTTGATGAAGTGCTTCCCCTGGCACTGGAAGCAGCCTCGGAGGATATTTTTTCAGGTAAAGCCGAAAATGCCGGGCCCCTGTGGACAAAATTGCGGATTAAACACAACAGTAAATTTCAAGGCTCCTTGCCACAATAAATGCAAGGAATGCTGGTTTTCATATAGAGAACGGCATCGTTTTCCAAACAAAATCCGGCAGGATTTTGCGTCGCGCAGCGGCGCGCTGGGCTTTCGCCCAGCGTACTTATGATTTGGTAAATCATAAGTAATTCCTTCATCAATTTTATTTGAACTCCAACAAGAAATTTATCTTTTGCTTGATGTATAATTATTATTCACACGTGAATAATAATTATACATCACTGTTTTTAATATTTTCTAATGACATGGACTTTTTTCTTTGATAGATTATTCCTAAGGCGTTAATAATTGGCTACGTCGAAAATCTGTAGAAAACTCAAATTCTTTTGGGAGATTATTATGAATAAATATGAATATATTACTAAGGCGATTATTGCAGGCGCAATTTTATTTTCTGGCACAGCAATGGCAGCCGATATTACAATAAAGACGCCAGATGTTCCCCAGCAGCCTGTGGTTAATACTCCAAAAGCGCCGGATATCCAAAAGCCTGATCTGGCCGGAACATTGAAATCAAAAGCCAATGAAGTTGTTGACAAGTCACAGCAAAAAATTGACAAAGCTGCGGACAAACTTAAACAATCCCTTGGAAATAAAAAGGATCAGGTAGATGACACAGAGTCCACCGCAGTAAATAAAAACGCCACAAATGTTAAATCCCAGGCGGATAAGGCAAAAAATGAAATTCTTGATGTAACCCAGCAAACAGTTACAGTTGAAACACCCAACGGCGCTGCACAGGAAACCACAACTACAATTATGCCAGAAAATCTTGCTCCAGCCGCAAAGCAGGCAAAGTAAACCCGATTAATTGAAGCTTCAAGGTTATCAATAAAAATTCCGGACCCCGGTTATTGGATCCGGAATTTTTTTTTAAATTCTTTGTATAAATCCGTATCACATACTCCTGGGGGAGTAATAGAGCCTTTATGCAATGAAATTGCATAAATGCTCTAACGCGACTTTGCTTGCAAAGGGCGCGCGAGAATATCTCAAGGCAAATTTTCTTTGCCAATAAGAGATATTCTCATGCGTATACTGCTATAGGTGCGGCGCAAGACGCAAAAGCCTGAACTTTTTTGCTACCAGACGGCTGAAGAAATCCTCCAACTGCAGGTCTTGTGAAATATTGGGCAAATGCCTGTTTCCAGGTAAAAAATAAAAAATATTATTCAATTATTACAATTAATTAAAAGCCCCTGTCCTTGATAGATGCGCTTTTTGTAGTCCTGCGCTTTCCTTGACACCAGCCCCTCCCATTGGGCATAAGTGGAAAAAAGTGGTAAATGCAGTCAATGCTGTGGTAATTTATGTCCGGGAATTTCATAGGAAGCCATTATCGCAATCTTGACACCAAGGGGCGTCTCTTGCTGCCCCCGGGATTTCTGGAAGCGCTTGGCTGGAAGAGGGATAATGGCGTATCTTTCTGGATGACCGCATTTTATGGGCGCATAGCGGCTTATAGAACTGAAAGCTGGAATTTGGTTGCGGACCGCCTATGCAGCCTCAATTTTCCTTCCCAAAGACTTTCACATTTCAAGTCCAAGATTATTGGACTGGCTCAAGAATTTTTTCCCGATTCACAAGGCCGAATACGCATTTCCCAATCCTTGATGCGTGAAGCGGGCATAAGCAGGCAAATAGTGTTGGTTGGGTTGCTGGATAAATTTGAAATTTGGGATCAGGCGCGATTCGATGCTCTTCCCATGGAAGATGTATCTGAAGAACTTTTGGCTTGCGGAATACAATTATCTTTATAAGGATGCCAGCAAAGAAAAGTCCGGAATTTGAAACAATGCATATACCTGTATTGACTAAAGAAGTTCTTGCAGCTTTGCATCCCCGGGAAAATGGCCTTTATCTTGATGGAACCGTGGGGATGGGCGGCCATGCAAAAGCCATTTTGGATGCTGCCCCGGACAGCAAGCTTTGCGCGTTGGACAGGGATTCTTTTGCTCTTGAATTTGCAAAAAACAATCTTGCCCAATATGGGGAAAGAGTTAGTTTCTTCAATATGGAATACAGCCAATTTGAAGAAGCCCTGCAACAGCTTGGTTGGGCAAAGGTTGACGGAGCGTTCCTTGATCTTGGGGTTTCTTCTTATCAGCTTGATACAGCGCAAAGAGGGTTCAGTTTTAGAAATGACGGACCATTGGATATGCGGATGGCTCCCGAAAGGCAGCATAAATCTGCCTGGCATTTTGTAAACAGATCCAGTTATGATGAATTAAAATCCTGCATTTCAATTCTTGGCGAAGAACCCATGGCAGGCAGGATAGCCAGGGAAATTGTTTCCTGCCGGCAAAAATCACCAATTGATGGAACCTTGCAACTGGCTGAAATAGTGGCGAGGGCCTATCCTGCTTCCTGGAGGCGAAAATCCAGGCGCCATCCTGCCACACGGACTTTTCAGGCAATCAGGATGGCGGTGAACGAAGAATTGAAAGAGTTGGAACTTTTTCTCGGCAAAATTGTCGATTGGCTTAACCAGGGGGGCCGGCTTGCCATAATAACTTTCCATTCACTGGAAGACAGAATGGTAAAACATGCGATGAGGCGTTGGGCGCAATCCTGTATTTGTCCTGCTTCAGCACCGATATGCACATGCAACCATAAACCTGGAGTCAGAATTATTTATAAAAAACCTGTTGAAGCCAGTCCGGACGAATTGATGAGCAATGCAAGAGCAAGCAGTGCGAAATTAAGGGCGATAGAAAAATTGGGGCCTGAACAATGACCATCAGGAAAAATTTGATTCAACCAAAAACCAGCCGGAGCTGGCTTATTATTCTTGCGCTTGAATTGCTTGCCATACCAGTTCTGGGTCTTGTGCTCGTTTGGGGCGGTATTGAAAGAACGGATACTACTTATTTTATCAATATTGCTCAAAATGAGGTTCGTGACAAACTGGCTTTGCGTGCCAAACTGGAAGTGGAAAAGGAGAGGCTCCTTTCTCCGTATGAACTTCGAAGAAAAGCGGAAGAATTTGGCATGCATGAACCACACCAGGGTCAGGTCAGACGCATGGAGTTGAAATAAATCATGTTTTTTAAACGTAGAAAGAATAATCCCAATTATATTCCTTCAAGGGAAAAGTCTTCTCCAAAGAGCGGATTATCCAAATCTTCCAGAACTTCTGATTCTGCCTCCAAACCGGACAGGAGCATTTTGCGTATAAAGGCTGTGGTATTCATTTTTTGTTTTATCTGGGTTGGCCTTTGGGGGCGTGCCTGGTATTTGCAGATGATTGAAGGCCCCAGGCTTGCGGAAAAGGCAAAACGCCAGCACATGGCTACAGAACTAATAGCCGGAAAACGGGGACGAATCTGCGATCGCAATGGTCAGGTCATGGCCAGGAGCGTGGAAGTAAGTTCCATTTATGCCAGGCCTCAGGAAATAGTGGATATTCCTCAGACTGTGGCGATATTGGCCCCCATACTGGGCGTGGAAGCCCAAAAACTGAAAGAAGATCTTACCCACACCAAACGGCGTTTCGTATGGTTAAAGCGCAAGGTTGATGATTATGCCGCCGAGCAGATACGAAAAGCGAATCTTTCAGGCATTGGTCTTTCGAGGGAGTATGACCGTATCTATCCTTTCAAGCACATGGCAGGACAGCTTTTGGGTTTCGTCGGACTGGATGACAAGGGCCTTGAGGGATTGGAAAGATCTCTTGAAGGAAGGCTCGGTTGTGTTCCTGTCAGGCAAATTGTGCAGCGCGATGCAATGGGCCGCAAGTTCTATCTTCATGATGCAGGCATGGGAGAACCAAAGGGAGAGGACCTTACCCTGACTCTCGATTTGCAAGTCCAATTTATTGCAGAGGAAGCATGCGCCAGGGTAGCAAGAGAATTTGATGGCCGATGGAGCGGAGCGCTTGTTGTGGAGATAGCAAGCGGCGATATTCTTGCATGGGCCCAATATCCTTTTTTTAATCCAAATTCCTACAAAACCTCCACGCCGCTCATCTACAGGAACAGGCTGGCTTCGGATGCACTTGAACCAGGCTCCACATTCAAACCTCTTGTAATGGCGGCAGCTCTTGAAGAAGGCAAAATTACTCCCAATACTCTCATAAATTGTGAAGGAGGAAAGTGGGAAAACAGAAATATAACTATAAGAGACACTTCAATCAGGGGCATTTTGCCTGCAAGCAAAGTTTTGCGTTATTCTTCGAATATTGGCATGGCGAAAATTGGCCTGGGCATGGGCCCAAGACAATTTCACAAATATCTTCAGTCCATGGGTTTTGGGGAGCGAACCAGGCTGCCTGTTTCGGAAAGCAGAGGAATATTGCGCCAGCCCAGAGACTGGAGCGAAGCGGATATAATGGCTACTTCATTTGGCCAGAGTATTTCTGTCACCGCCTTGCAAATGGCTCAAGCCTATTTGGCCTTGCTGAATAATGGCATATATAAACCTTTGCGGTTAATCCGTGAGGAGGCTTTGGTTGAGGAAGCGCCAAGGCGTATTTTCAACGAAAAAACCGTTCACGAAGTAATGGACATGATGCGCGATGTGGTTCAGGCAGAAGATGGAACAGGAAAACGCGCGCGTCTCGAAGGCATTGAAGTAGGGGGTAAAACAGGAACAGCTCAAAAGGTTGACCATAAATCCGCAACTTACGGATCCAAACGTCTTGCTTCCTTTGTAGGGTTTTTTCCTGCGAATGAACCGAAATATCTTGTATTGGTAATGGTCGACGAGCCAACGAGGAATCAGTACGGAGGCATCGTCGCGGCACCAGCTTTTAAAGAAATTGCAGGAAGGCTACTTACATATACCGGTTTTTTGAATGAAAGCAGAGTTGATGTAAAATCTCCCGAAAAAAACAAAAAAAATACAAGAAGCTTGAAGTTGGCTTCTCTTGAATCTCCATGGCTGGTTGGGAACAAGGCAAGTTTTGAAAATTCTGAAAATATTAAGGTTAAAACTCCTGAAATGCGCTTGCCAGGACATCTCGCAAAGGCTGCCAGCCAGGTTCCTGATGTGACCGGCAAATCTCTGCGCAATGCGGTCGAACTTTTTGCAAGGGCAGGGATTGTGCCAGAGCTGAAGGGTTCGGGTGCCCGGGTGATAAAGCAAAGTCCGCCCCCAGGAAGCGCCTGGATAAAAAATGGTGGGAAAATGGATTATATTCTTTGGCTTTCGGAGCTTTAATTAATGGAAATCAATTTTGAAGAACTTCTTGCGCTATGTAAATCAGGCCGCGTCAATTTGCGTTCTGATTCCCGCCTTGTGGAAAAAGGTGATATTTTTGTTGCTTTGGCCGGTGATTCAATTGATGGAACAGCATTTATTCCGCAGGCAGTGGAAAGGGGGGCTTCAATAATTGTATGCAGTCAAAAAGAAGCCTGCCTGCCTTATGAAAACCTGAAAATATTTATCAGCCATGATCCACATGAGACTTTAATTGGACTTGCCAAAGCTCGTTTCCGCACTCCGGCTGCCAATATGAATGTTTTGGGCGTAACAGGAACAAATGGCAAAACGACATCCGCATATTTACTGGAATATCTTTTTCAAAGCAATGGCCACAAAACAGGAGTGCTTGGGACAGTTTCATGGAGATGGCCAGGCCATAGTGAACCTGCCAGATTGACCACTCCGGATGTTCTTGAAATCCACTCAATGTTACAAGAAATGGAAGACGCTGGATGTGATGAAGTAATAATGGAAGTATCTTCTCATGCTCTGGCAAAAAAAAGAGTGGATGGCCTTTCATTCGTTGGAGTGATTTTTACAAACCTTACCCAGGACCATCTTGATTTCCATAAAAATATGGAAAGCTATTTCATGGCCAAGGCAAGATTGTTTTATGACTTGCCCCTGGCAAACAAAAAAATGGCTATCAATTCCGATGACAAATGGGGGCGTCATCTGCTTGAACAATGCCCCTGGGCGCTTGCATACGGCTTGCAGCCTTTTGAACCAGGCAGGCGCCAATTGTTGGGCGAAATCCTGGAACACAGTTCAAACGGCCTTGTTTTAAAAATGAGGTTTGGCGAAGATACATGGATTATTAATTCCCGGCTAATCGGGTCATTTAATGCCCTTAATCTGCTGGGAGTTCAAGCTTTGGCTCTTGAACTCGGCTTTAAAAAGGAAGATTTAGGATGTCTGGAAAATTTTATGGGCGTGCCTGGACGCATGGAACGAATTGTCAATCGTGAAGGATTAAATATTTTTGTTGATTATGCGCATACACCAGATGCTTTGACAAATGCCATCCTGACATTAAGGGAAGCGGGATTTAAAAGAGTTTTGGTCATGTTTGGCTGTGGAGGAAATCGCGATAAAGGCAAACGTCCTCTTATGGGCGAAGCAGTTGCCAAGTTGGCAGATATTGCAATTCTTACATCAGATAATCCAAGATTCGAAGATCCGCACAGCATAATTGAGGATGTATTGCCTGGATTATCCCGGGTTTCGCAACTTGTTATTGAAGAAGACAGAAAGCTGGCGACAAAGAAGGCCCTTGAACTGCTGACGCAAGATGATGCGCTGCTGATAGCCGGAAAAGGCCATGAGGAGTATCAAATAATTAATGGAGTAAAACACCATTACAGCGATCAGGAAATAGTGCGGGAGTTTTTAAATTGCGCATGACAATGGACGAAATTGCATCATGTCTGAAAACAGATGTTGCAGGACTTGCTTGCGATAATGGCATAATATGTTCAGTGGCCACCGATAGCAAAAAAATTTCAAAGAATGGTCTTTTTGTATGTATAAAAGGCCAGAAAGCGGATGGTCATGATTTCGTGACTGAAGCATTGAAAAATGGCGCATCTGCCATTTTGGCTCAAAAACCATTGCCTCAGATTCCCATTCCAGTCTTTGTTGTTGAAGATACAGTCAAGGCTTTGGGAAAACTGGCCACATGCTGGAGAAATAAAACAGGCGCAATCGTGGTTGGCGTAACCGGGACCGCGGGAAAAACAACCTTGAAAGAAGTATTGTCATCCATCCTTTCCGAACATGGGAAGGTCGCAAAGAGCCAGCTTAATCACAATAACCAGATTGGCCTCCCCATATCCATTCTTGAAACTGACGGTGATGAAAAATTCTGGATTATGGAGGCAGGTATAAGCCATGATGGAGATATGGATGACCTGGGCGCCATCCTCAATCCGGACATTGGCCTGGTTCTGAATGCAGGAGCAGGCCATCTGGAAGGATTGGCAAAGAAAGGCGTGGCCTGGCACAAGGCAAGGCTGTTCAATTATCTTGCTCCAGGCGGGAAAGCTGTAATTTGCGCGGATTATCCAGAACTTGTGCAAGAAACAAAAAAATATGGCGTTGAGTTTGTGACGTTCACAACAAAACCCCAGAATCATGATCTAGAATGGTACTCCAGATCCAGAGATGATACTGATGAAACATGCGAACTCATGCTTGATGGCAATATTTGCAAAATAAAAATGCCACTTTCAGGAGAAGCAGGCGAAGAAGTTTCTATCGCTGCAGGAACCTGTGCTGCACTGCTTGGTTTGTCAATCTCCGAAATTTCTTCCGGTTTTTCAAATGTCAAACTGCCTCCCCAACGGTTTAATGAGGAAACTATTGCTTCATGGCATGTCATTGATGATAGCTATAATGCAAACCCGCTTTCCATGAAAAGGATGTTGCAAATTGGAAAGGCAAAGGCCAACAGCCTTGGAAGGCCATTTTATGCAATTCTCGGTGAAATGGGTGAGCTAGGAAGGGATACCGGCATTCTTCATGAAGAATTGGGCAAAACACTTGGTGAACTCAAGCCTGACTTTGTTTTTTTCAAGGGGAAATCCTTTGAGGATTTTAGAAAAGGTTTTTTGGCAATACGGCCATGTAATAATGAAAAATTATACCTCATAAATGATGCTTCTGACTTTGAAAGCTTGCTCAAGAAAACAATTTTGCAGGGTCAATCAATGAACACTGGTGGTGTGATTCTGTTCAAGGGATCGCGGTCAAACAAGTTGGAAATGTTTGTCCGCAGCTTCAAAGAAATTATCGTACCAAGAGTTGCTCATAATGTTCTATAATTTTCTTGTTCCCCTTGCCAGCGAATGGTCCGCGCTAAATGTCCTGCGTTATATATCTTTTCGTTCAATGGGGGCTTTGATTACTGCCCTCATTATAACCATAATCGTTGGTCCTGCATTTATTTCCTGGCTGCACAGGGTAAAATGCGGGCAATATATACTTCCTGATGTAAAAAAACATGCAACAAAAGCCGGTACTCCCACAATGGGGGGGCTGCTTATTTTCCTCAGCCTGGGAACAAGCATTTTTCTTTGGGCGGATTTAACAAATTATTATGTTTGGCAAACTCTATTTGTTTTTTTGGGTTTTGGCTCAATTGGATTATGGGATGATATTACAAAATTAAGACATCATGAAAACAAGGGCATATCACCAAAAGCCAAAATTTTTGGACAAATGGTTATTGCCTTCATTGCCATGTGGCTTCTATGGGTAAATCCGGCTTATACGAGCCAGTTATTTATCCCTTTTTTCAAGGATTGGACAATAAATCTCGGATGGCTATATTTGCCATTTGGAATATTTTTGATGGTAGCGGCTTCCAATGCGGTAAACCTGACCGATGGGCTTGATGGGCTTGCAATAGGCCCTTCAATTATAGCGGTCCTTGTTTTTGCAATTTTTATTTACATCACAGGAAATAGCCGTTTTTCGGGATATTTATTAACTCCCTATATCCCGGGAGTAGGCGAGGTAACAATTTTTTGCGCAGCCCTTGCGGGAGCCGGTCTTGGATTTCTGTGGTTCAATGCTTATCCGGCCCAGATTTTTATGGGTGACGTTGGTTCTCTTTCTATTGGAGGGGTGCTGGGATACCTTGCCCTGCTTTCCAAACAGGAACTCATTCTTGCTATCGTGGGCGCCATTTTTGTTGCTGAGACACTTTCTGTAATTTTGCAGGTAGGATATTTCCGTTGGAGTGGCGGAAAAAGAATTTTCAGAATGGCTCCATTACATCATCATTTTGAACTTAAAGGCGTGCCGGAATCGAAAATTATTATTCGGTTCTGGATACTTTCAACCTTGCTTGGTCTGGTTGCTCTCTCGGTGCTGAAATTGCGATAGGAAGTATAGATGAAACAGTTAAAAAATCGTGGGGCAAAACCTGCACCTGGCCAATTTGCCATCGTTGCCGGAGCAGGACGGTCAGGGATCGCCGCTGCAAGACTTTTGCGCAAACTTGGCACAAGGGTTCGGCTGGTGGATAACAATCCTGATGCGTTATCAGCGAATGATTTTTCGGATTTAAATAATATCGGCATAGAAGTCGTTTTGGGCAATCAGGATTCCGCCAACTTTGAAAATGCATCATTGATAGTTACAAGTCCGGGATTTCCAATACGAAAATTGCATGAGCTGCTTCTGGATACCTCCAGTATCCAGCCAGAGATAATATCCGAAACAGAGCTTGCATGGCGTTGTCTTGATGATGAACCTGTCCTGGCTGTTACAGGGACAAGCGGCAAGACAACTACGGTATCTCTTGCAGCCGCAATGCTGGAAACCCAGGGATTAAATGTCTTTCTTGGGGGAAACATAGGAACGCCGCTTTCAGAATATATATTGGGCAACAACAACGCAGATGTTCTGGTGCTTGAAGTTTCCAGTTTTCAGCTGCAGGGATGCAATTCTTTTTCTCCCGATGTAGCTGTATTACTTAATATCACGCCAAATCATCTCGATTATCACAAAGATATGCGAGAGTATGCTGATGCAAAAATGAATATTCTGCGTTATCAGTGTGATAAAGACCACGCCATATTGGGGTCAAATGTTAAAGAATATCTTGGTGAATTCAAACCTGCAGCCAATATGTCATGGCTGGAAGAAACCTGCTGCTTTAACCGGTGCAAGCTATTGGGAAAGCATAATCAGGCCAATATCGAAGCAGCCTGGAAAGCCTGCAGTATTATGGGAGTGCAAAAAGATAATGCCGCAAGGGCGGTAGCCAATTTTTCCCCATTGCCTCACAGACTTGAGCTTGTTGGGGAAATTGATGGAACAACTTTTATAAATGATTCAAAATGTACGACGGTTTCCTCTCTGAAAGTTGCCCTTTCTTCATTTGAGCGGCCCATAAGATTGCTTTGTGGCGGCAAATACAAAGGCGGAGACCTTGCGGCATTGAGAAATATTGTCAAGGAAAAAGTACGCGAAGTTGCTCTTTTTGGCGCCAGCAGGGAAGTATTTGAAAAGGCCTGGGAAGGCCTTGTTCCGATGCATTGGCATTCTGATCTGGAATCGGCCATGCTCGCATTGAACAAGACAAAAAAAACTCGGGACGTTATTCTATTATCTCCAGCAACCTCAAGTTTTGACCAATATGCCAATTATGAAAAACGTGGTGAGGATTTTAAAAGTATTTTTTTAAAATTAAAATAATTTTTTTATTATATGCTTTAAATTTTTAACCAACAAAACATATCCATGTAGCTTGTATTTTGAATTTGAATTTTTGAAATTCGCGCTTCCGGTTTAAGAAAATTGTCCATAAAAACATGAGCGAAAGACAATGAATAAATCATCCGCCACTACAGCGCAAAAAATGTCTGTCCCGGATAATACGGGTAATGCTTCTTTTGACTGGTGGCTTTTTACTCTTGCAATGTTGATAATGGCAATTGGACTTGTAATGGTTTTGTCAGCAAGTGGAATTGTTGCCGAACAGTCCAATGGAGATAAATATTATTTTTTCAAGCGTCAGATAATATATGCTTTTTTAGGTGGAATTGTTTTGTGGGGCGCGGCCTTGATGCCGAGAAACTGGCTTTATAAAGTACAATATCCGGCCCTTTTTTTTGCGCTTTTATTAATTTTAATCACTCTTTCGCCATTTGCGCCTTCAATAAATGGAGCAAAACGCTGGATAAGAATCGGTTCGATTTCAATCCAGCCCATGGAGTTTGTAAAGATAGCCCTTGCCCTTTACCTTGCATATTTCATGAGTGAAAAGAAAGACCTGGTTCAGACTTTCAGCAAAGGTGTGATTCCTCCTTTTGCTGTTACAGGTTTGTTTTGTTTTCTTTTGTTGCTGCAGCCGGACTTCGGGAGCGCTGTGGTTTTGGCCGGACTTCTGTTTTTTATGTGCGTGGCAGGAGGAACGAGGTTTATCTATATATTCCTCTCCCTCGCGCTTGCATGTGGGGGAGCCATGGCTCTGGCAATTGCGGAACCTTACAGGTTAAGACGTTTGCTTGCCTTTCTTGACCCATTTCAGGATGCCCACAACTCTGGTTATCAACTTGTTCAATCGCTTCTTGCGATAGGATCCGGGAGCTTTTTCGGAGTTGGCATTGGAGCAAGCAAACAAAAAATGTTTTATCTTCCAGAAGCCCATAATGACTTTATCATGGCCGTATTGGCCGAAGAAATGGGCTTCGTTGGCATAAGCCTGGTTATGTTGCTGTTTTTCCTTCTCTTTTGGCGCTGTTTCAGGATAATTATAGGGCAGAAAAGTTTGAGAGATCGTTTTACAGCTTTTGGCCTTACTACCATATTGTTGATGGGCGCGGTATTGAATCTCGCTGTGGTAATGGGCGTGGCGCCTCCAAAGGGCGTTCCAATGCCTCTCATGAGTTATGGCGGAAGTAATTTGATGGCCACAATGCTTTGTATTGGTCTGCTCATGAATTTTTCAAGGACTTCCGGACAATGCATAAAATCATCCTGACTACCGGAGGCACAGGAGGCCATATCTTCCCGGCTATCGCTGTTGCCGAACAATTACGAATTTCCTGGCCAAATGTGGAAATATTGTTTATTGGCTCAAATTATGGCCCTGAAAAAGATCTGGCAGAAAAAGCAGGCATCGAATTTGCCGGTTTAAATGTAAGGGGAGTATTGGGACGAGGCTTCCGCGCGCCCATTGCATTATTAAAACTTGCGACGGCAATTCCAATTGCTTGTAAGCTGATAAAAAAATTCAAGCCGGATTGCATTGCCGGCTTTGGAGGCTATGCCTCATTTGCGCCAGTTATAGCAGGTTTTTGGGTTCATGTGCCCATTTTGCTTCATGAGCAGAATGCTATTCCGGGAAGCAGCAACCTGTTTTTGTCCAAATTTGCCCGGACAATTTGCACTTCTTTGCCAAACACGGAAGGCATTGACAAGAAAAAAATCATATTTACCGGTAACCCTGTTCGAAAAGCCATAGGTGTGGCCAGGACAGGGAAAAGAGGCGAATCAAATTCCAGACGATTACTGGTATTGGGGGGGTCGCAAGGCGCCCATGCTCTTAATGTCTATCTTCCAAAAATACTGGATGAATTAAAAAAGAATAATGTGGAAATTATTCATCAGACAGGAAATAAAGATTGGAAAGTAACTGCAAAAGAATATGAAAAGCATGGTTACAATGCCAGTTGTGCAAGACCTTTTATTGAAGATATTGCCACGGCGTATGCATGGGCCGATATAGTTTTATGCAGATCCGGCGCCAGTACTGTGGCAGAATTGTGCATGGCTGGTTTGCCGGCAATTTTTGTGCCTTTTCCCGCGGCAATCCATGATCACCAGACAAAGAACGCAAGAGCTCTGGAAATGGCCGGGGCTGCATGTCTTGTCCCGGAGGACAAGATTGGAGAAGCAGGCAATATTCTTCTTGATCTGATGAACAAGCCTGAAAAGCTTGAAAAGATGTCGGAAAATGCCCTGAAATTGGCAACGCCTGACGCAGCTGCCGGTGTAGTGAAAGCAATACAATCCCTCATTGCCCATAAAAAGACAAATTGGGAAAATAATTAAATTTGTAATTATTTGAAGCTTTGTCTCAAAAATCTGTAAGTGCGTCTGGCCTGCTTTACTTCAGCAGCATGATCAAATCTGTCCCCGGAATACTTGTTACTTATATAGGCTGTTTTAAAAAGACAAACGCGACTTTGCCTGCCAGGGCGCGCTGTGCCGTGTCCCGCCAGAGCGGGGAGAATTTCTCAAGGTGAACCTGCTTCACCAACAAGAGATATTTTTTGCGAAAATTGCCAGGAAGGCTCAAGAAGATGAATAGCAAAATTCACAATATTCATATGGTCGGAATTGGCGGTGCCGGAATGTGCGGCATTGCAGAAATATTGTTAAATCAGGGATACAGTATAACAGGATCAGATGTGTCTGATTCTCCCGTAATTAAGCATCTTCGAAAGCTTGGCGCCAAAATCAGTATAGGACACGATAAAAATAATGTTGGTGATGTACAGGTTGTCATAAAATCAACTGCGATTGCGAAAGATAATCCAGAGTTATTGGAAGCAGCCCAAAATGGCATTCCGGTTATTCCCCGGGCTGAAATGCTGGCAGAATTGATGCGCTTGAAGCATGGCATAGCAATTGCAGGGACTCATGGCAAAACTACAACGACTTCATTAACTGCCGCAATTTTTGATTCTGCCGGCCTTGACCCTACTGTTGTTATTGGAGGGAGGGTCAATTTATACGGAACCAATGCCCATCTTGGTTATGGAGAATACCTGATTGCCGAAGCGGATGAATCTGATGGTTCCTTTCTTTGCCTTTTCCCATTCATAACTGCTGTAACAAATGTGGATGAAGATCATCTTGATTATTATCAATCAAGAGACAAGTTGGATGCTGCCTTTATAAAATTCATGAATAATGTTCCTTTTTATGGACAGAACATCGTTTGTGGGGATGATCATGGGGTTCAACAACTATTGCCGTATATAAAGCGTCCATATACCACCTACGGTTTTGGAGATAAAAACAGGTTGCGCGCCACGCTTCTCGAAGAAGACAGAAGCAATCATTTTGCTGTTTTCAAAGATGACAAACTGCTGGGTGAAGTAACTTTGCCGCAGCCTGGAACGCATAATGTCCTCAATTCATTGGCGGCTATTGGCATAGCCATGTCAGCTGACATTCCGTTCGAAAAATGTATTGCGGGCCTGGAATCTTTCAAGGGCGTATGCAGGCGGTTTGAATTCAAGGGCGAAAAAAGTGGCATAACTGTCATTGATGACTATGGGCACCACCCAACAGAAATAACCGCAACCTTGCAAACTGCGCGAAAGGTTTTTCCTGGACGCAGACTGGTTACCGCATTTCAGCCGCATCGTTTCAGTAGAACGCAGGCTCACTTTGGTGAGTTCTGCAAAATATTCGAACTTGCGGATTTACTATTATTGACAGAAATATACGCATCTTCCGAAAATCCAATTCCAGGAATTTCAGGGCAGAGCCTTGCACAAGGCATTCGCCAGGTTTGTTCAACGCCAATAAAATATTTTGAAACTCTTGATGAACTTCTTGCATCTCTCGATACGATATTGAAGCCTGGTGACGTCCTCCTGACACAAGGTGCAGGTTCCATAACCCGAATTGGCCCGGCATGGTTAAATGGGGCATTTAATGCGTGAAATATCAAGGCCCAATTTATCTCGTTTGACAACTCTGCGGCTTGGCGGCAATGCCGTTGCGGAATTTGTTCTTGAAGAAAATAAAGACTTCGCCGCATTGTTTTCGAAAGTTTCTAGCCTTGGGCTTCCGATGCTTGTCATCGGCAAAGGCAGCAACCTTCTTGCAATGGATGGTGAGCTTCCCCTCGTATTGGTTCGGCCGGCCTTTAATGATAAACCGGAAATTATCGGTCAAACCGGAGAAAAAGTTTTTGTTAAAGTCGGAAGCGGATGCAATTTATCGAGTCTTCTTGGATTTTGTTTAAGGAATGGCCTGAGCGGATTGGAAGGGCTATGTGGTATTCCGGCAAGTGTTGGTGGAGCCATAGCAATGAATGCGGGATCTTTTGGAACGGATACATTCCAGAACCTTGAACAAATAACTGTTGCCACAAAAAATGGTTTTTTTGATTTTAAAAAAAGCCAACTAAAACCGTCATATAGACGACTTGAAATCCCGCAAATTGGCTCTGGCTGGATCGTGACAAATTCTATATTTGGCTTGACCAGACGTCCAAAGGATGGCATTTTCAGGGTAATGCATCTCAACTTTTTTGAAAAAAAGTCTAAACAACCAATTACTGCGTATACGGCTGGCTGTGTGTTTAAAAATCCTTCATCTCAAATCCCTGCCGGCAAATTACTGGATATGGCCGGTTTCAGAGGCAAGCGGCATGGAGGTGTTTTATTTTCTGACAGACATGCAAATTTTCTGGTAAACGAAGGCAATGGAAGCGCGGAAGCAGCTTTGGCATTAATTCGGGAAGCCCAAAATGTGGTCTGGCATAAATTTGGTTATCAGTTGGATTTGGAGGTAAAAGTAGTACCGTGCCATTTGCCCTGAGAAAAAGCAGTCGTAAAAGCCGCAATACTTATACTTATAATTCCAAAAAAGAAAAATCTGCTTTAATAACCAGAAAACCCACCTCTAAAAATACGTTCTCGCCAATTTTTAGAGGTAAATTTACAAGTTTTTTTCACTTTATCAGTCTTAAAAGTATTGCGGCCATTTCCCTGGCAATAATTGGAGTGGGCGTTACTGTAGCCGCGATATTTGGAATTTCTTTCTGGCTTTACAGCAAAGCGGTTACAAGCAATTTTTTTGCTACAAAACATATTGATATTGCAGGGAATGTGCGTCTTTCAAGAGATATGGTTCTTCAATACGGCGGCATAAATGAAGGAGATAACAGTCTGTCAGTTAGCATAGCGGAAATCGAACGGAACCTTCATGACACGCCCTGGGTCGAAGAGGTTTCGGTAAAAAGGCTTTTGCCAGACAGATTTGTAATAAAATTAAAAGAAAGGCTTCCTTCATTCTGGATTCAAAAAGATGGAACCCTTTATTATGCCAATGAAAAAGGAGAAATCATAGCGCCCGTAGAAAGCAGGAATTTTCTTTCTTTGCCTACTCTGACAATAGAACCTGGTGGAGAAGAATCGAGTATTTATCTCTCCAAATTACTCAAGGACTTGCGTAATGATGTCCTTCCAATTGAAGCAGGTTCCATCGCATCAATTACGGCAAGCGCTTCACGAGGCATAGAGATTTATCTGGAGGACAGGGAAATGCGCCTTTCCATATCAACGGATGATTGGGAAGGTAATTTGACAAAAATTGGTATTGCTTTGGGAGATCTGGCCAGGCGTCAGGAATTGGGAAGAGTTCGTGAACTTCGGGTTGTGGATGGCAATGTATGGGTCATCCGCGATAGAAGAGCAGGCATTACGGGAAGGGAAGCCAATGGGTAAATGTCAGGGAGTAGGAGATGAGCAAATCCTCGCTCATTGTTGGTCTTGATATTGGAACCACAAAGATTTGCGCTGTGGTTGGAAAATTGTTTGATTCCGATCAATTGAAAATGACAGAATCCGACAAGATTGAGATTTTGGGAATTGGACTTTGCACATCCACAGGATTACGCAATGGTGTTGTGGTTGACATAGAAAAGACCGTGCAATCAATCCGCACGGCCATTGAGCGCGCAGAGCTTATGGCTGGCTGCAAGATTGGCGAGGTCTATGTTGGAATTGCCGGCAGGCATATTTCAAGTATAAACAGCCCTGGCATGGTTACAGTTAAAGGGGGTGAAATCGGACAAGGCGACATAGAAAGAGTCCTTGATAGCGCAAAAACAATGTCCATACCAGCCGACCGCGAAGTCATACACATTATTCCGCAGGAATATATTGTTGATAATCAGCGTGGCATTGCCAACCCCATAGGCATGGCTGGTATAAGATTGCAGGTCAATGTGCACATTGTGACCGGCGCGGTTACATCAGTGCAGAATATCATGCGTTCATGTCACCACAGCCAGATTGAGGTAGCAGACATTGCGCTGGAATCACTGGCTAGCGCAAAAGCTGTTCTCACTCCTGAAGAACGGGAAATAGGCGTGGCTCTGGTAGACATTGGCGGTGGTACCACTGACATCGCAATTTTTGCCAACAATTCTATAAAATATACGGAAGTGCTTGCTCTGGGTGGCCAAAATTTGTCCAATGACATTGCATTTGGCTTGCGAACCCCCATCGCTTCAGCAGAGAAAATAAAAATAAAGTATAGTTGTGCAATGATGGATCTTGTACATAATGATGAAGTGATTTTGGTACCCAGTGTCGGAGGCAGGCAACCGAGAAAAATTTCAAGAATGGCACTTGCGCAGATATGCGAACCGCGTATGGATGAGATTCTTTGCCTTGTTGATCAAAGCTTGGAACGTTCTGGAATAAAACATATGCTGGGCGCGGGCGTTGTTTTGACTGGCGGAACTTCCCTTATAGAAGGTTGCCAGGAACTTGGTGAGCAGATTTTCAAGACTTCAACCAGAATAGGCGCCCCCCGCAATGTTGAAGGATTGAAAGATATGGTGAATAGCCCTTCATACGCAACTGCCGTTGGCCTTTTGCGCTACGGCATGGAAAAAGAGCTCTCGGGTCAAAAAAAATTCACCACCCATGATGATACGCAAATTTTTGTTGGACTAATTGAACGAATGAAGAAGTGGTTTTCAGAGGTATTCTAGTTGTAATTTCCATGGTATTTAAAGGCGGGCTCTGGAAATTGCCATACTGATAGGAGAGGGTCATGATGCAGTCCATAATTGACGATATTGATACAACTTCACTGGCCAGCAATGCCAAAATCAAGGTGGTAGGTGTTGGAGGTGGCGGAGGAAATGCCGTTCAGAAAATGATATCTTCCGATCTTGTGGGGATACAGTTTATTTGCGCCAATACTGATTTGCAGGCATTGAACAGCATCAATGCGCCCGTAAAAATCCAGCTTGGCGAAAAGCTGACCCGTGGTCTGGGAGCTGGCGCCAATCCTGAAATTGGGCGTAATTCCGCAATTGAAAGCCAAAATGCAATCCGTGACGCGATAGGCGAGGATACCGATATGGTATTCATCACAGCAGGCATGGGTGGTGGAACCGGAACCGGCGCCGCGCCTGTTATTGCCTCTATTGCCAAGGAAATGGGCGCCCTCACCGTGGGTGTGGTTACAAAACCTTTTACATTTGAAGGGACAAAAAAGCAGCGCCTTGCAGAAGCAGGCATAGAAGAGTTCAAAAAATTTGTAGATTCGTTAATTATTGTTCCCAATGACAGGTTAAACAGTATCGCGCAAAAAAAGGCCTCATTCGCATCCATGCTTCAAAAAGCAAATGAAGTCCTGTTGAATGCCGTAAGGGGTATTTCCGACGTTATAATGAGGGAAGGCGTAATTAATCTGGATTTTGCGGATGTTCGGACAACCATGGGGGAAATGGGCTTGGCAATAATGGGTATTGGCAAGGCTTCCGGTGAAAACAGGGCACGCGAAGCTGCCCATGAAGCTATTGTCAGTCCTCTGTTGGAAGATGCCTCCCTGGAAAGCGCCAAAGCCATTCTCTACAATATTACTGCCAATGAAGATATCACAATAGACGAAATTTCCGAAATTGGCAGTATGATCAAGGAAGCGGCCAAAGAAGATATAAATATTATTTTTGGTGTTGTTTCAGATAAAAGCATGGGTGATGAATTGCAGGTAACCGTTATCGCAACCGGTATTGAGCCACTTTCTGAAGAAGTAGAGACATCCAAAGCAGTAGTCACCCAATTTGATAATATCAAGGATGCTGCTTTCAAGGCACCATCTTCTCGCCCACAAAAAGAACCGGTAGCCAGAGAAATTTCCCCGACTGGGGATATCCCTTCGGCCAGGCCAAGCAGAAGGGCAGTAGGGCATGGGCCATTATATAATGATCCCATGGGGGGCAAATCTCATTATTCACCCTATGATTCTTTCAAAATGTCCCGGCCCCATACGCCTGGACAGGATGATTTTACCTTTGATGATGAAGAATTTCAGATTCCTACATTTATCCGCACTCAAGCTGATTGATGGAGTATTCTGAAAAACTCATTCAATAAGACCCAAATTCCTTGCCATATTTTTCAGAGTTTGCCTCTTCAACTCTGAAATGCCCGCCGGGGGTTCCATGGGGAACCCCCAGTGCTTTTTAATTCCTGGATTTCTTTGTGAAATTTTTATTGAATATTTGAATCTGCATTTTGTCGCTCATGCAGGAAACAAATTTATTTGCCAAAGCCGCATTTTGGCCATGTGCAAGTCTTGCATGCCAAACAATAACCACCTTCCGCCATATTCGCTGCATCAAGACGTTCAAAACTTAGGCCCGCCAAAATTCTTGGCAGAACAAGATCAAAAAATGTAGTTTTAAAATAAAGCGCACAAGCTGGCACACCCAATACATCAATTGTTTCCTGTCCATTTTTAATTTTACCGACCAGGCTCATGGTGCCGGGTAAAACAGGAATACCGTGAACAATATTTTCCAGGCCACATTCCATAAGCGTTTGTCTGGTTATATCATCCGGGTCGACTGATAGACCGCCTGTTGTAATCAAAAGATCGATACCGGACTGCTTCATTTCTTCCACAGCTGATGTGATCGCATTTTTATCATCAGGAACGACCTTTTCCATGATTACATCACATTCGAGATATTTGACTTTTGAAGATATAATCGGGATAAACTTGTCTTCGATCAAGCCTTTGAAAACTTCCGTGCCAGTAACAAGGATACCCGTTTTCGCATGGCGCAACGGAAGAATTTCAAACATTGCCTCTTCCTTGAGGATCTCTATTGCCTGTTCGAATATTTCTTTGGGCAAAAATAGAGGAATGGCTCTTGTGCCGGCAAGACGGTCGCCAATTTTCACCTTATCAAAATTATTTCTGCAAGCAGCCATTACCATGGGAATGAGATTAAAACGTAATAAAAGTTTTTTGTTTACATGAAACAGCCCGTTTTTTTCCGCAATGAAATCAATTTTCCCCTCGGAAGGAGGCAATTTATATGTAATGCCATTACCAGCCATGTATTTGGCAAAGGTTGTCGCGCATATATTTTCATGAACCAGTCTGTCTCCACATTCGGCTTCATCATGCGTCCTGACGGCTATATTAAACCTTCCCATTGATTGGAGACGGCATAAGTCGCCCGGAGAAATCCTGTGCCCTTCCTTGAATTCGGGCCCCTTGAATTGTCCTGGCTCGATTCTTGTCATATCATGGGCGATTTTTTGGCCCACAGCTTTTTCCACCGGCAACAGGCGCACCGGATTTTTGAAAATTGTATCCCCATTTTGGTGAGAGCCGATTATCTGGTATGGGGCTTCACCCTGGCAGCCTCTGCATATCTCACCATCTTCCCTTGGGTAAGCCTCGCCGCAAACTGGACAAAGCCCTATGGAATGCATTGGTGTATGGCCTATGAAACGTTTCTGTATTTCGATTGGCGTAATCACGCAAAAGGAATCTCCGGCATTTTCAATTTCGGTTTCAAGCCTTGCGCTGTCCTGCTCCCGTTTTGGTTTCTTTTTAAAAAACCATGCATATAATTCGGGCCACGCTGACATCTTTTTGGCATCCAGGCTTACACGAACGCCATTGCCGGAATATTTGTCAAATAGGGACAGAGCATAGCGCCCAAGATTTAAAATTTTCAATCTCTGATTGCCTATGCTGCAGGGCGTCAGAAGCTGCACAGCATCTGGAAGACATTTGGCAGATTCAACCACAGCTTCAAAAAGGGTTCCTTTTGGCAACTCTTTCCTGGCTTTTTCCACCATATATCCACCTACCAAAAGCCCCGGGGCAGCGTAGCCATGAAAGTTTTCCGCCAATTGACGGAACTCATTAAAGGTATAATTCCCTATGTTCATAAGCTTTCCTTGATTGAAAATATTTTTTCATTTATCATTTTAATCTAACCAATATCCTGAATTGGATTTTTGACCGGCAAAAACGTCTGTACTATGGCAACTTTACGACTTGATTGGGCGAATCATTATTGCGCGGCAGAGTGATTTTATCTCAATGTTGTATTTAGCTTTAAGAATGTATATATTTTTTGTCCAATAAAAAATACGAAAAAAATATGAGCTTATGTGACAGCCATGGACGAATGGCCAGATATCTACGCCTGTCAGTAACTGATCGCTGCAATTTTCATTGTTTGTACTGCAGGGACAAGTTCAGCAAAAAATATATTTCCCACAAAGATATCCTGCGCTATGATGAAATGCTCCGGCTTGTAGGCATTGCAAGCCAATTGGGAATAGGCAAGGTGCGAATAACTGGTGGAGAGCCATTTATCAGAAAGGATCTTTCTGGCTTTCTGGAAACATTGAGATCAAAATTCCCGGAAATAGCGCTTAGCATTACAACAAATGCTTCCCTTATTGGGCCCTGCCTTCCTGTGCTGAAAAATATCGGTCTTTCGTCTCTCAATATCTCTTTGGATAGTCTTGATTCTAAAACATTTGCAAACTTGACCGGTAAAAACGATTTGGGCACAGTTTTATCCAATATGGAATCTGCGCTTGCAATGGGATTCAAGATAAAAATCAATGCGGTTGCTATTCGGGGAATAACCGACTTGCAATTGGATCAGTTTCTTCAAATGGCCAAAGTTTTGCCTGTGGATATTCGTTTTATAGAATTCATGCCGCTTGGTAGAAATACTCTCTGGAATGAAAATCTGTTTCTCTCAGCTAATGAAATATTCCAAAAAGCTTCCCGACAAGCCAATCTTTTGCCGGTTGTAAACAAGGATAAAACAAGCGAATCGTTTTCCGGGCCTGCCAAAATGTATGAGGTACAGAAATGGAAGGGCAGAGTGGGATTTATTTCCGCCATGAGCAATCATTTTTGCGAAAGATGCAATCGCCTGCGCATTACGGCCAGAGGGGCCTTGCGCACATGTTTGTTTGCAGACAAGGAATATGCCCTGAAAGGGTTGTTGAGGAATTCCAAAATAACAGATGACAATATTGCAAAAGTGATTCGCCAGGCATGCCATAAAAAGCCGCTGGGTTCCGAATTAATGCTTAAAAAGAAAAATATATCAATTATAAACAGTCAAATGGCATCAATTGGCGGTTGATTTGTCTTTCGCAAATTTTTTGCATGCCGATGCAAAAGACGGGGCCCAATCAGGAACAGCGGGCGCAAAAATATGCATATATGAAGCCCAGACATTGCCTTTTAGCAAGCCGTCAATTCTTCTGGTGATTCCATTGCTTTCCAGTTTACAGATACCTTTTCCCCTGTTCAATTCCAGCGCCCAATTTGATTCCATTTTTTCAAATGTGCAGGACGAGTAATGAAACTCATGGCCTCGTACAACTGTGGCCAATTTGAAAAATGGATTTTCAGCTTTTACAGTTGCTTCAACATAGCCAAGGCCTTGAGGTTTTGAATGCCAATGCACTGAAAGAGAGAAAACTTTGGCCATCCTGAAGCATGTGTTATTTATATGAAGCCTGTTTGCCAAAATAATCAGTCCGCCACATTCCGCATATATTGGCATATTCCTGGAAGCATATCTTGAAAATAATTCAAGAATGGGATTAGCGGAAATTATATCAGCATAATCTTCAGGAAACCCTCCCCCCAGATAAAGGCCATCCACATCTTTTAATTTATTTATATTATCTGCTGAGTCATCCAATATTGAAAACTGGACAAGTTCACAACCAGAATTTTCAAGCGCATATAAATTTTCAGGATAATAGAACCATAGAGCCTTGTCATAAACATAGCCAATTTTGGGAATAGATTTCTTTTTTCTATCAGGTGTCCTGTTTTCCTGTTTTGTTATATCCAATATTGAAAAATTTTGAGGATCAGAAGTTTCAAGTGGTATAACTGATTCAGCTGCATCGCATATAATTTCTTTTGCAAGAAACAACAAACGTGAAATATCAATATATTTATCAACAAATAAAGAGAGTTGCTCCAAAATTTTTTCAGATTCATCTGAAAACATATTATCCTGGCATGAAATCCCCATATGCCTTTCAGGGAGGGGATTAATTTCAAGCCTGGGCATTGCTCCCATTATTTTCAAATTGGTGTATTGTTCAATTGACTTTATTAATATTTTTTCGTGGCGTAATGATCCAATTTTATTTAATACAACACCCTTGACATGAATATTTTTATCAAAATTGATAATTCCTTGCAGAATTGCGGCAATTGTCCTTGTTATTTTGGAGCAATCAATACCAAGAATTATGGGAATATCAATAATTTTGCATAATTCAGCAGTGGAACAGGAACCGCTTTCATCAAGACCATCAAAAATTCCCCTGTTTCCCTCAACCAGGGCAATAAGGGGTCGTCTGTCATTATTTTGGGCATTGGCAAGACTGTGCGCAAAAAGAGTTTTGATTTGATTTCTGTCCTGGAGAAACAAATCAAGATTTGTCGCTTCCTTTCGCGCAGCCAGGGAAAGCCATTTGCTATCTATATAATCAGGGCCTTTTTTAAAGGGTTTGACATTATAACCTTTGTTGGCAAGCAATCTGGCAAGCCCCAAGCTTATCAGCGTTTTGCCGCCGCCACCGCTTAAAGCGGATATGCAAAATTTTTTACAGGACAACACAGCTATTAAAATTATTTGTTTTGAACAATGCTGCAATATGTGAGACAAATTGTGATTGATACTTTAAAATAATTTGACATGAAAACAGGTAATTTAATGTCTGAAAGAACGTTGTCCGGTAAAAACCATGGCTACCTGGGGAGTAGCCTCATTGCAGGCCATAATAACATCGGCATCTCTTATGGAGCCGCCGGGTTGGGCGATTGCAGTTACTCCTTCTGAAATGGCAACATCAACACCGTCCCGGAAAGGAAAAAAACCATCCGATACAAGCCGGGAACTTTCAAGCCCCGCATGGTTACGTCTTGTTTTTTCTTCAATATCTGACAACTTGTCTTTCATTGAGGAATCATCATTGGATTTTTGCCTTAATTCGTAAAGGGATAACCCTGTATCCCGAAATGACAATTCATCCGCATATTTTGTATAAGCCTTATGAATGGCAATCTCCACGCATCCCACCCGATCTTGTTCACCGGTGCCAATGGCAACTGTTGTCCCGTTTTTGGCAAAAATAACGGAGTTCGAAGTAACGCCTGCTTCAACAGCCCATGCAAAACGCAAATCATCAAGCTCTTTTTCTGTAGGCTTTCGTGTGCAAACTTCCAGACCCTCTTTTGTAGTTGCTTCTGCTGGAAAAAAATCTGAATTTGAATGAATCCGATTTTTAAATGCCTTTTGAATTATCAGGCCTCCGTCCGACAGGCTTTTGATATCAAGAACCGCTGAAGCCAGGAATTCTTCAAGCCGGCCCAGAGCAGGCAATTCCAGAATTCTGAGATTTTTTCTTGCCTTCAGGATTTCAACGGTTCCTTCTTCGTACGAGGGGGCAGCAATTACCTCAAAATAATTTGCAGACAGGATTTGGGCGCAATCCTGATTAATGGGGCTATTGACGATTACAGCGCCTCCGAAAGCCGCAATGCGATCTGACCAGAAGGCGTTATTCAAGGCTGCAAAAATGCCGCCTTCCTCATGTGCTACCCAGGATGCGCCGCATGGATTATTATGCTTGATAATAATTGCCGCCGGTTTTTCCCAGAGGTATTGGAGTATGTTCGCGCCATTATCAACATCGGTCAAATTTGTTTTTCCGGGATGTTTTCCGGCCTGAATCATGTGTTCTTCATTTAGGGCCGAAACAAGCGCGTTCCCCGGACCGCGCCATTCAATACCCCCAAAATTCAAGGAACCTTTTTCAAGCTGATACATGGCTGCAGGCTGATCGGGGTTTTCACCGTAACGCAATCCTTTTGTCTGTTCATCAATTTCCCATACACGTTTTTTGTATTCCAGTTTTTCGCTACCAAAAACAATCGTCACATGATCCGGGAAATAATCTGTATTTATAGCAGTATATGAAAGTTTATTGTTTTTCATCCGTAAGTTCCTTTGTGGTTTGAGGCCTCGGCCTTCAGGCCGAACAAGCCCGCAACCCGCACTCTCGGGCGGGGTATCAGACGCTGGCTGTTATCCTGGGAGGGGTCTCAAATCCCTCCCGGGCGCAGGACGCAAAGCCCTGAAGGGCTTTGCTACCATTTTGGTGTAAAAACGTGTTATACAACATAATGGTAATCCGCGAATGAAAAAATATGCGGTTCTCTATCGCGGCTTTGCCCAGGCAAAGACGCGCCTGGCCCGCTGCGGGGGAAATCGGCGCGAGGCTAACTTGCCGAGTGCGGGATGCCATATTGATAAACCAAAATTTTAAAAAAATCTACAACAGCTAATAGTCCATAATATAACGATAAATTAATATAGAAGCAGAGAAAAATTTAAAACGTGGTTGACTTTTTGTTAGTTTATTCACAAGATAAACAAATAACTACTTGTTCAGCCGTTTATGAGGTTTTGGTTCCAATCCCTGTTTTGGGTAAGGTATTTCGGGAATATTTCCGAAAGGCTCCAGCCACGGTTGAAAACTTAAATGGAGGGATTTCACTATGTCCAAATTGGTACCCCCACATGGCGGCAAGGGTCTGGTCTGCTGCCTTCTGGAAGGCAAGGCTCTTGAAGAGGAAAAGAAGAAAGCCGAAAAATTGCCCAAAATTGATATTTCTTCTCGAGCCAAGGGCGACCTTATTATGATGGGCATAGGCGGTTTTTCGCCGCTGGATGGTTTCATGGGAAAGGCGGACTGGAAAAGTGTTTGCGAAAAAATGACCCTGGCAGATGGAACTTTTTGGCCTGTGCCTGTAACTCTTGATGTTTCGGCAGAAGAAGCCCACAAAATAAAACCCGGTGAAGAAGTCGCGCTTGTGCGCAATGGTGAAATTATGGCCACCATGCGCGTTGAGGAAATCTATGAGATGACCGAAGCGGACAAAAAGTGGGAATGTGAAATGGTTTTCAAGGGGGAAGGCCCGGATTCGGAAAAATTCTGGGAAGTCGCTCCTTCTGATCATCCTGGCGTGAAAATGGTTTTGAACCAGAAAGAATTTAATATAGCTGGACCTGTAAAAGTTCTTTCCCAGGGTGAATTCCCGGAAAAATTCCCGGGCGTGTATATGACGCCTGCGCAGCTTCGTGAAAAACTTGATGAGCGCGGTTGGCAAAAAGTCGCGGCTTTGCAGCTGCGCAATCCTATGCACCGTTCGCATGAATACCTTGCCAAGATTGGCATTGAAACTTGCGATGGCGTGGTAATTCATTCTTTGGTAGGCGCCTTGAAACCCGGTGATATTCCGGCTGATGTCCGTGTAAAATGTATTGATACCCTTGTTGACAACTATTTTGTCAAGGATTTTGTCATCCAATCCGGTTATCCTCTGGACATGCGCTATGCAGGTCCCAGGGAGGCATTGCTGCATGCGACTTTCCGTCAGAATTACGGTATCAATAATCTTCTTGTTGGACGTGATCACGCAGGTGTGGGAGACTTTTATGGAATGTTCGAAGCCCAGGAGATATTCCGTAAAATGCCGCAAATAGAAGATGAGGGCAAACGTCTTCTTTGCCAGCCCATCAATATAGATTGGACATTCTATTGCAAAAAGTGTGATGGAATGGCCAGCATGCGCACCTGCCCGCACGGAAAGGAAGACAGGGTAATTCTTTCCGGCACCAAACTTCGCAAGATGCTTTCGGAAGGTGCGGAAGTTCCGGATCATTTTGGTCGTGAAGAAGTTTTGGCTATTCTGCGCAAATATTATGAAGGCCTGAAAGACAAGGTAGAAATAAAAATGCAGCGCGCTGCTGATGGATCGGCAATGAAATAGCGATCATCAACACCTCTGCAATTTTTATAGTTTTGGATGGTCGGCATCTCAAGAAGTATGCCGGCCATCTTGACATGGAATTGCTGGAAAGATATGCCTTGCATTGCGGATTATCCGCAATTGAAAATTATTTATTGGAGGAAAAAATGGGCTATAATGTAACTGTAGATGTTGACAAGTGCGTTGGCTGTGGCGAATGTGTCGATATTTGCCCCGTGGGCGTTTACGAAATGAAAGATGGCAAATCCGACCCAGTCAATGCCGATGAATGCGTAGGCTGCGAATCCTGTATCGAAGTGTGTGAAGGCCATTGCATTACTGTTGAAGAGCAGTAGGGCTGGCGGCTTCTTGCATTTTGCAGGGCAAGAAAAAATATTTCGTATCGGTTTGCAAAATATAGATGAATAATAGTACATAAGTTATTGTTGTTTCAAGCCGCCAGCGTATGCTGGCGGCCTATTTTTGTATATTGTGGGCAGGAAATTTCCTGTCCACAGTTTCGTGGCTTTGCTTGCAAAGGCGCGCATGGGAATTTCTCAAGGCAAATTTATTTTGCCGTTAAGAGATATTCTCAATGCGGATATGCTATAGAACGAACCTGATTTGTATGTTTAACCCTTTTTCCCAAAAAAACAATGTATCCTCAACTTGAACCAATTTTCAAAAAATATGAAGATATACGCGCGGAAGCAGATGCAATATTTACATATATGGATAACCAGTTTTCAAATTGCGTGACTTGCAGAAAAGGCTGTAGTGATTGTTGCAGTGCGTTATTTGATTTGTCATTGGTCGAAGCCATGTATATTAACCAGGCGTTTGCTGATACGTTTGATTATGGCCGCAAACGATCCAATATCCTTGAAAGAGCATCTGAAATTGACCGTGCCCTGACCAGAATCAAACGCGATTTTTATCGGGCGGAGAAAGATGGAGAAAAAGCGGATGCCATAATGCAAAAAGTGGCATCAATGCGTATGCCATGCCCTTTGCTTGATGAAAATAATGAATGTTATCTTTATGAAGCAAGGCCAATAACTTGCAGATTGTATGGAATACCAACAGAAATTGATGGAAAATCGCGTGTTTGCGGATTATCCAATTTCGATAAAGGTTCTTCTTACCCTACTGTAAAGCTGGGAAAACTTCAAAAAATGCTGGAAGAGCTGAGTAGCCAAATTTCTTTGGCTATCGATTCTCCATATGATCTTGAGGATGTCTATGTGCCTTTATCCATGGCATTGTTGACACGTTATGACGACAAGTATTTTGGCAAGGAAAAAAACGATGAATGAATCCAGGCTCGAAAATGTGGATTCACCCCCTGGAGAAAAAGTTTTTAAAAATCCCGAAATTGATATCTTTCCGGATGAACAGCCAGCAAAGCTTTCAGAAAAGCAGAAAATTCTGAAGCGGCAAATTTATGAGCAAATGAAGCCCGGAAGGAGAAAATTTGTTGATAAATTGGGGTTTGAACAATGGGATCCTTTTCAGGCTCCAAAAGATCCCCTGGATATTCGCAGGGATTTGACAAACAGGACTCTTCCGGAACTCCTCGCTGCCTTTATGAAAGATCATCCAGGAAAAGGCAAAAGTTCAGCATGGAATAATGGTGTCAGAGAATGCGCATTGGGAATCATCCTGCGTGATGAAAAGTATCAGGCAATATTCGATTTTTGCCATTGGTATTACAAGCTTCTTGAAAAGGAAGGGCATTTGTCATGAAACAACATTATGATAATATAGATGAATATATATCTGATTTGAAAAAAGAAATTGCTGCAAATGATAAATGCGCCAATCATTATTATAATTTGGGCATGGCATTTTTACATAAAAGGGATTTTGTTGCAGCGGAAGAGGCCTTCCTGGACGCCTTGAGAAATTCACCTCATCTTGCGGAAGCTTATGTGCAGCTGGGAGGAATTTGTCTTGAGAGAGGAGATCTGGATGGTTGTCTTGGCTATAATGAACAAGCCGCCTCATGCCGTCCAAAATTTTCCATTGCACAAAGCAATATTGCATTTGTGCATTTACAGCGTGGAGAGCCAGACAAGGCAATTGCAGCACTGAATAAGGCTTTGTCATGGAATCCCAATTTTATCCAGGCCAGGAATGCTATGGCCACTGCGCTTTTTATGAAGGAAAATTTTGCCGATTCGGAAAAAATAAGCAGGGAAATTATTTCCTCCGAACCCAATTTTGCCCCGGCCTGGAATAATCTGGCTCTTGCATTGATGGAACAAAACAAGGTTGAAGAAGCAATTGCCGCTATCGACAAGGCGGTTGAACTGGGTTTTGTGCCATCAGAAAAATTTTTGGAAGAATTGAAGCCGCATCGAAAATAATTTATATGGAGAATGCTTTTTCCAAATATGAATTATTTTCCAACAATTTCTCAAAATGCGGCGGACCCGGGATTGTAAATCGAGCCATTGTCAGATCAAGTTAGAAGCAGTACACATTATTTTCGCTGCTATCATTTCAGCCTGGGGGTCTGCTATCGCACTCGTCCGGGCATTTGTAAATTATCATCGAAAAAACGCCCTGATCCCTTGAAAATGAATGTTGTTTGGCTTTTATTTTCAAAAAAGGCATTTGCTCTGATTTTAGGCATATAGATTGCATTATTCATGGCGAGTGAAAAATTTACCGCTATTGGGCTGCGTCTGGACGTGGCCGGAAAAGGAGCAAATATGGAACTGCAATTCCGCAGCCGCAATCATGACCTTGGCAGCTACTTCCCTACTTTTCAGGAACGTGTAAACTCTATGCTTCCGGCCCAATCTTCTTCAGAAGTGGCCGCCGAAGCAATCGAAAGCGTAAAACCCGAGGCCCCTCATTTCCTTACCAACGAGGAAGTTAGCCAGACGCTTGCTCAAGTTGAGGCAGAAGCGGCCCAGCAGAGCGAGGAGTTGATCCAGATCCATTCAGGTCTGAATGAGCAGAGAGTGGCGAGATTGCTGGGCTTGCTTGATTAAGCACTTCACAGATTATTTTGCTGGCCGTTTTACGCGGTTAATGAATAAATCAATTAAAGATGGTAGGCTGGATGACATTGTATAATATTGACTAACAAAAATATTATACCATCTATTATATGCCAAAAAAATTGCCACATGTCGGCGGAGAAAATCCGCCTTGTGGCAATTTAGAGCATTTATGCAATGGAATTGCGTAAATGTTCTAGCGCGACTTTGTCTGTAAAGGAGCGTGCGAGAATATCTCAAGGCAAACTTGCTTTGCCGTTAAGGGATATACCCATGCGTAAAATGCTATAGTCCTTTTGTTTGCATGTGGTTATTGTATTATAAAGAGGCAACTTCAATGAGCATAATAATATAATTCAAAACAAAATGTTATTACATATTCAAAATACTGTTAAGAAATCTAATATAAGAAAATTTGATTCAATCACCCATAATTTATATACTTCTGGTTAATATCAGCTTTTGCTTTTTTTCTGTAAAATGTTTCCCGCCAACAAAATTCCGTCTTTTCCCGCATCTTCGGCTAATTGAGCAAGTTTGTCGAGTTCTGTGTTCCTGGAAGAAAAAACTTTCATCGCCATTGGTAAATTTACCCCTGTTACAACTTCCACATTGTAATGACCAAGCAATGAAAGGGCCAGGTTTGCAGGCGTTCCTCCAAACATATCTGTAAGAATAAGCACGCCTTTTCCCTTATCAAGTCTTTGAGCAGCAGAATTGATTCTTCTTACTGCATCACTTGTATCATGAGCAACATCCACACTTATGGAAACACAATCATTTAATGGACCCAAAATTTTTTCAGCTGTTCTGAGGATGGAGGAGCTTAAATCTCCATGTGAAATTATAATAATTCCAATTTGATCCTGTGTGTTTTGGCCATTCACGATAATGTCCTTATCAATAGGAAAAAAATTAATCAAGCTTGATGTGCTTATGCTCTATGTGAACCGGGAAATCCATTTGAGAAAACACTTTTGCGATTTCTTCTGCAAATGTTACAGATCTGTGCCTACCACCAGTGCATCCAAGGGCTATAGATACTCTGTAACGCCCTTCATTTTCCATTTGGGCTATGGTTAGTTTTAAAAAATCGAGCAATTTATCCAGAAACAATTTTGTTTCATTTCTGGAAAGTATAAAATTGGAAATCCTTTTATCTTGGCCATCCAATGGTCTTAATTCTTCAATAAAGTAAGGATTAGGCAAAAATCGTAAATCAAAAACCATATCCGCTTCAGAAGGAATGCCATATTTGAAGCCAAAGGAAATAATATTGATCCTTAAACTATGTAATGTGGAATTATTGAATTTTTTTTGGATAACTCTCCGCAAGTCATGAATCGAATAGTCTGAACTGTCTATTATCTTGTCTGCACTTTTGCGAACGGCTTCAAGGCTTTTCCTTTCAAGAGTGATAGCAGCTTCAAGGCCTATCCCTTCCCTCTCCATGGGATGAGGGCGGCGTGTTGCGGCATAGCGTTGAATAAGAGTTTTATTGGAAGCATCCAAGAAAAGAAGCTGGGGATTAATGCCTTTATCCGATAAAAGCCTTATTGACTTATCATATTCTTCAATGAAGTCTTCTTGACGCATATCCATTCCAAAGACAATGCCTTTAAAATGCTTCATTGATGGTTTCTGCATCATTTCGATCATGTCGAATGCCATGTTTGCCGGTAAACCATCAACTACAAAATAATGCTGATCTTCAAATACCCGTAGGGCAGTACTTTTTCCTGCGCCGGACAGCCCGGTTATTATAATTATATTATCAATAATTCCTGGTTTGGTACCCATAAATATTATATTCCAAAATATATGTATATTATAGGATAAAATTGACTGATTAATAATAAAGAAATAAAAATGTTAATCTATTAAAAACAAAAAAATAAATCTGTATAAGGATGCATCCTTATACAGATTTATTTCTTAAAGAATAGGGTCAATCAGGGCGTAGCCAGAAACTCTACGTTTATAAATTACATTTACACGGTCATTTTCGGCATTAAGAAAAACAAGAAAGTCGCTTCCAATAGAATTTAGCTGCATCAAAGCTTCATCTATATGTAAAGGCTTTGGAGCAAATCTTTCGGTTCCTACGATCTGTTGATCGTTTTCATCTTCTGCTTCAACATTATAGGTAAAAACATTTATGTCCGCATTTCTTTCTTTTCTTCTTTGTTCTTTTACACGCGAGACTTTTCTTTTTATTTGTGATTCTACCTTATCTGTAACAAGGTCAATTGCCGCATACATATCATCATTTGAATCTTCAGAGGCATTTATGTGTAACCCTTCACCAGAAACATTAACTTCACAAAGATTTCTGAATTTATCTACCGTCATAACTACGTTGATATCCAAACCCGCAGATTTGCCAAAAAAGCGTCCCAATTTTTCAATTCGCCTACGACCATATTTTTTCAAATGTTCTGATGGATCAAAATTTTTGAAGGCAAATGAAATATTCATAATTTCCTCACAATATTTGGGGTTACAATTAAAAATGCTTTTTCCTTCGCGATGATGAAGGTATATCAAGTGCGGTTCTATATTTGGCGACCGTTCTTCTGGCAATGTTGACTTTTAATTTATCCTTTAGCATTTCACCTATTTTTTCATCACTGAGAGGATTTTTGGGATCTTCTTCAGCAATAAATTTTTTAATAAGAACCTTTACGCTTTCTGAACCAACCTGGCTGCCATCATCAAGTTCCAGACCACTATTGAAGAAAAATTTTAATTCAAAAACTCCAAATGGGGTAGCAACATATTTATTGGTTGTTATGCGACTTACAGTTGACTCATGCATTGAAATATCATCGGCAATATCTTTAAGAATCAAAGGAGAAAGATGGGTAACCCCCTTTTCGAAAAAAGGTCGTTGATGACGCACTATGCTTTCCATTACCTTGTAGAGGGTGCGTTGCCGTTGGTAAAGGCTTTTAATAAGCCATGTGGCAGAACGCATTTTTTCATTGCAATATTCTTTTTCTTCTTCGGAAACCTTGTCAATATTCATTTCTGCCAATGAGGATAGCTGAAGTTGAGGCAAGCCTTCTTCATTCAGGAGGATGACAAATTCATCACCATTTTTATACACAAAGACATCAGGGCTTACATAAGTTGGTTCTCCACCCCCAAAACTTGATCCAGGCATCGGGTCCAGACTTTTAATAATATCAAGATATTCGCGTAAGTCTTCCATCTCCATTTTGAATTTGCGAAGAAGGGGCTTATAGCGTTTGGCCTCCAGATCTTCCAGGTGGGATTGAATCAATTCAGCCAGGACCGGATCCCGATCATAATTTAAATTTTTAATTTGAATAAGAAGGCATTCCCTGGCATCTCTTGCCGCAATTCCTACTGGATCAAAGTTCTGGATGTGGGCAAGGACTTTTTGAACATTTTCGGGCGTTGATTTGGCAATTTCCGCAATTTCGTCAATACCTGCGGCAAGATAGCCGGCAGATGACAAATTACCGATAATAATTTCGCCTATATCTTTTTCTTCTTCCGACAGGGTCGAGAGCCTGAGCTGCCATAATAGATGGCCCTCAAGAGTAGGCTTTGAAGCATATCTGCCTTCAAAAGGAGAAAGCTCTTCGGAAGATTCGAATTCATGATTTTGAGATGCTTTGGGAGTACTTGCAAATTCACCAAGATAATCTTCCCAGGATGCATCTTTGGCAAGTTCATTGTCATAGGCCTCGCCAGATACGTCTCGCCTGTCATCTTGTACAGATTCGAAAGTATCATCATTGGTGGATTCTTCCAAAAATGGATTTTCCAGCATTTCCTGGTGCACAGTATCCATAAGCTCCAATCTTGACAATTGCAAAAGCTTGATTGCTTGTTGCAACTGGGGAGTCATGACCAGTTGCTGGGAAAGTTTTAATTGTTGACGAAGTTCCAAAGCCATAATAATTATAATTAGTTATTTATATTGTTTGTTATCCTGAAAATATTATATTTATTTTCCTGTACTAAGCACCCAACAAAGATATTGTTCATTTCCCTCGGTAGCGTGGAAGTATTATAAAACTTTTTTGTCAAAATTCCTTATTGGTCATGAATATTTATTTAATACAAGCACTTGTTACAATTAAAGACACTTTAGATAAAAGAAAATATGTTATTAAACATCCTTGATTGTATTTTTTGCTGCCGAGATAAAATTTTTAAATAAAGGATGGGGAGCCATGGGACGAGATTTGAACTCGGGGTGAAATTGGCAGCCCAAAAACCATGGGTGGTCTTTCAATTCAATAATCTCTACAAGTTCACCATCTGGGGACGTACCACTAAATATCATACCATGCTCTGAAAGAATTTCTTTATATTTATTGTTAAATTCATATCTGTGCCTGTGGCGTTCCTCAATGGAATCAGAAGAATACGCATCATGAGCATTTGTGTCAGGATAAAGTTTACATGGATATGAGCCCAAACGCATTGTGCCGCCTTTTTCGCTGGATTCACTTCTATGCTGAATATCCATACTTCTGAAATCAAACCATTCTTTCATAAGATAAATTACATTATCTTTTGCTTTCGGTTCAAATTCTTCGGAATTAGCATCTTCAAGATTGGCAACATTCCGGGAAAATTCAATTACAGCACATTGCATCCCCAGGCAAATTCCAAAAAATGGAATTTTATTTTCACGTGCATATTTAATTGCTGTTATTTTCCCTTCAATTCCTCTATAACCAAATCCTCCAGGGACAAGTATCCCCTGGCAATCTTTTAAATATTCCCGAACATTTTCATTATTTACATTTTCGGAATTCACGTAACGTAAATTTACGGAAACATTATTTGCAATTCCGCCATGGATCAGCGCTTCATGCAGACTTTTGTATGCTTCTTTTAAATCAACATATTTGCCAACTATGGCAATAGTTACCTGACCTTTGGGGCTGGATTCGTATTCAACAATTTTTTCCCATTGTTCAAGGTGTGCGTTCCGTGCGGGAAGGCGCAGCATGATGGCTACTTTCTGGTCAAAACCTTCTTCATAAAATTTCAAAGGCACTTCATAGATATTTTTAACATCTACAGAAGAAAACACAGCATCTTGATCAACGTTGCAAAAAAGGGCTATTTTTTTTCTCATTTCCTGAGATATGGCATTCTCGCATCTGCACAAGATGATATCGGGTTGAATGCCAATTGAAAGCAATTCTTTTACACTGTGCTGGGTTGGTTTTGTTTTGTGTTCTCCGGCACTTTTAAGGTAGGGGACGAGAGTTAAATGAATGTTCAGACAGTTATCACGACCAAGTTCGGATTTTAACTGCCTGATAGCTTCCAGGAATGGCAAGCCTTCGATATCACCCACCGTGCCACCTATCTCGATGATTGCCACATCAGGTGGATTATCTCCTTCTGCCAAAGACAAAATTTTATTTTTTATTTCATCCGTGATATGCGGAATGACCTGAACTGTCGCTCCCAGGTAATCTCCACGGCGCTCTTTTGCAATAACGCTGTTGTAAATTGCCCCTGAAGTGGTATTGTTTTTATGAGACATTGGCACATTTAGGTAGCGTTCGTAATGGCCCAGATCCAGGTCTGTTTCCGCGCCATCATCAGTTACGAATACTTCGCCGTGTTGAAAAGGATTCATGGTGCCAGGGTCAACATTAATATATGGGTCAAGCTTCTGGATAGTGACTGATAATCCACGGGTTTGAAGCAGTGCTCCCAGAGAAGCCGCAGCCAGCCCTTTCCCAAGGGACGACAAAACCCCTCCCGTCACAAAGATAAATTTGGTTTTCAAACTATTCCTCCCTTCAGCCTTGTCCCAATCTTTTATCACGTGCAAAATATAAATTATATATATCCTTTTTGCCAGTATTTTGAAAATTTAATCTTTATTGACTTGAACATTCATTACATATACACTAATACTTCTACAACAAGTCCATTAACTGTCCGAATTTAATGGACTTTTTTTGTCTTAATCTTTTCCAGAGCGATTCAACTATTTCATGCCGCACTTTCTGATACACTTTCCCAGTTTGTCATGTAAAGTGTGAAAATATATCACATCCTCCTCCTAACAGCCTATTAAACATCACAATTATTTTCCTGACACGCTAATTTTTTCAAAAATGGTTCCATAATTATTGTGGAATTTTTGTTAGGCTCTGTGGGCGGTTACAATCTTGCCATGTTCTTCCATAATTCGTAAAATCTTCAGGAAGTCAGGCGTTGTCAATTGCGTGACGGGGCGAGCCCCAGGCGACGGCGAAAGATAGTTATCAAGCGTGAGCTGCATAACCTTGCAAGTTCCTTGCGTCCAGTGGGTTGCCTTGACCCTGAGCCACTCTTGAGCTATATCGCTAAAGGTTATTACTTTTTCCTGGTTGGTTACTTTTTCCTTTTTCGGGTTTATGCCTTCCGAGAGCTGGATTCTGTTTCGGTCACGCAGCTACCTGGCTTTTTTGAGTGACGTCTCCGGATATACCCCGAGACTGAGTACATATTTTATGCCATTGATGAAATAGCGAAAACGCCACCATTTGCCGCCTTTTGGCGAGATTTCGAGATAAAGACCGCCCACCGTCGGTCAGGGAATAAGGTTTCTCTTTCGGTTCCGCATTTCGAATTTGTCTGTCAGATAAGGCCATGATTTTTACCTCATTTTATTGTGATACTCAGTGAGACACACAAACCAGATATTGGCATGAAATTACCAATTATTAAGCTCGGTTAATATCGTTTTTTATTGATTTGAACATATAAAGATATTTAATCATTTTCCTATAATTTCGAGGTTGAATTTGATCAAAACATTAATCATAAGTGGATTTGGTACTAATTCACATAGGGAAACTGCTTATGCAGCTTCCCTTGCCGGGTCGGACAAAGTTGAAATTATGCACTTTGCCGATTTGGTATCTTTAAAAGGCCGGTTGAAAGATTACCAATTTTTAATTTTCCCGGGAGGATTTCTTGATGGAGATGATCTTGGCGCGGCACAAACAGCTGCAATCCGATGGCGATATTTAAAAAATGAATCCAATATCGCTCTTCTGGATATGTTAAATGAATTCATTTATTCAGGAGGATTGATACTTGGAATCTGTAATGGCTTTCAGCTTTTGGTAAAACTGGGGCTGTTGCCAGGTCTGGGTGAAAAAAAATTTGTTCGCCAGGTGTCGCTTGCGCCCAACAAATCGGCCAAATTCGAAGATCGCTGGGTTAATTTGAAAGTTAATCCAAATAGCAAATGTGTTTTTACACAAAACTTGTCTTCCCTGAAAATGCCTGTTCGCCATGGCGAAGGAAGGCTGGTTGCTGAGAATCAACAACTCCTTGAAAAACTTGACTCGGAAAACCTGATCGCTTTAACCTATACAAAGCCTGATTCTATCCAACCAACCATGGAATATCCTTATAATCCAAATGGGTCTGTTGGAGGAATTGCAGGACTTACCGATCCTTCAGGACACATTCTCGGTTTAATGCCACATCCGGAAGCCTTCCATCATTTTGGTAATCATCCCAAATGGACAAGGGGCGAGCTTGATACTCCAGGAACTCTTATTTTTGCAAATGCTATAAATTATTTAAGAAATAATTGATTATTTTATGATGTATCCGTTATTTCCACAAGTTACAGAAGTAATAATTGGAAAAAAATTAAATGATTGCAGAAAAAATTATTGGAGAAATTGAAAAATTTGCTCCCCTCGAAGCTGCTGCAAAATGGGATAATTCCGGGATTCAATGTATTTCGGAAAATATCCATATTTCAAAAATGGCTCTATGCCTGGATCCTTCCTATAGTTTAATTGAAAAGGCAATTAATAATGGTGCCCACTTTATATTGACACACCATCCTCTGTTGTTAGAGCCTGTATATTTTAATAAGTTTGATAATTATCAGAAAATTCTTGCCCTGCTTGTAAAAAACGATCTCTGGCTGTATTCGGCCCATACTTCTTTGGACGCAAACCCCGAAGGCCCGGTGAGGTTTTTGGCTGAAGCCCTGAAATTAAAAAATATAGAAGTTCTGGATCCGTTTTATGTTGACAATAATAAACCAGAAAAACAATTTGGTTATGGTCTTCTGGGTTATCTTCCCAAACCAATAACAGCGAAAGTTTTTGTTCAAAAATTGGGTGCTCTATTGGATTTGGACACAATTACCCTATGGGGGGCTCTTCCATACGACAGGATAATTGAAAAAATTGCATACTGCCCAGGTTCCGGTGCTGATTTTATTGATCGGGCCCAGGAAAAAAGCTGCGATCTCTATATTAGTGGAGATATTAAATACCATAAAGCCCTGGAAGCCAAAATTCCAATCCTGGATGTTGGACATCATAGTCTTGAAGAAAACATGATGCATCATTTCTACAATATTCTACAAAATACTTTAAAAGATTTGGAAGTTTTTTTCTTGCCGTCAAAATCTCCCATGAAGACCATTATTTTAAATAATACTGGAGAAATTAAATGAGTACAGCGGTTTATCTTGATCAAATTATCAAGCTTGTAGAATTGCAAAAGGTAGATGATGCAATATTTGATATAAAACAACAACTTGATAGCGCCCCTCGAGAATTGGAACAACTTGAACACAAATTTTTTGCTATTGAAGATAAAAGAAACCATATTTTGGATAAATTATCTCATTTACAGGAACAGAAAAAACGCCTTTCTCTCGAGATTGACGATGATTCTGCTCGTATCAAGAAAAGCAAAAACAAATTGATGCAAGTTGAAAATACAAGAGAATATCATGCAATGATGCGTGAAATGGACAGTATGGAAAAAATAAACCGGACAAGAGAAGAAGAAAAATTAACCTTATTGGAAGAGTTGGAGAATCAAACTTCTGCCTATGCAGAAATTAATAAAGAATACGAAGATGCTAAAGAACAGCTTGATACGTTCAATGCCAATCTTGATAAAACTGTCAAGGAAAATAACGACAAATTGGAAGTATTGGCAAAAAAAAGATATGAAGTAAGTGATAAAATTCCCAAACCTGTGTTTATGCGTTATGAATTCATTCGGGAACGTCTTGAACATCCTGTAATCGTTGGGGTTCGCGATGGAATTTGCACTGGATGCAATATCGCCATTCCTCCACAATCTTTTATTGAATTACAGGGAGGCAAGCAAATATTAAGTTGTCCCAATTGCCAGAGATTGATTTTTTGGGAAGAGCACTTTGATGACCCTTCAATATCTGGAAAAAGCATTACACAAGTAACTGAAACGCAAACTGATAATATCCCTGAACAATAGTTAATTTACATAAATTATTGCAAATTTTCCAATCTGATTTTGGGAGTTGGACGAACCGTCGCTGCGCGTATGCGCGGAGGAAAGTCCGGGCTCCATAGGGCAAAACGCTGGATAACACCCAGAGGGAGCGATCCCTGGAAAGTGTCACAGAAAATAAACCGCCATGTTTTTATGGCAAGGGTGAAACGGTAGTGCAAGAGACTACCAGATATCGTGGTGACGCGATATGCTGGATATACCCCGTTTGGAGCAAGGCCAAATAGGGAAGGAGGCTTGCCCGGCCAAATCCTTCCGGGTGGGCTGCTAGAGGATCCGGGTAATCGGATCTCAAGAGAAATGACGGTTACCGATCATATCGGAACAGAACCCGGCTTATAGTCCGACTCCCAAATTTATTTATGTTTGAATCTGTAAAATCGCGTCCCTGGGCCATAATTTTGGCTGCTGGCAAAGGGACTAGACTTTCTTCCCATACAGGAAATGTATGCAAACAGTTTGTTTTATACAAAAACAAGCCTTTATTTTGGCAGTCTGCCATTACCTTCGCTTCAAGCTCATTAATAAATGGTTTCGTCTTTGTGTTTCCATCTGAAAATTTTGAAAACTACCAAAAACAATTGGAACAATTGTGTTCCAATAATATTCTTGGCGTCCCCTGGAAAGCAACCATTGGAGGGGAAACACGCAGGGATTCGGTATATTCTGCTTTAATACAAATTCCAAATTTGACAGATCATGTCATCATTCACGATGCCGCGCGTCCTTTTTTTAAATCCGAGCTTGTTCTCGATATCTGTAAAATGCTGGATAGAGGTTTTTCAGCCGTTGTTCCAGGCATACCAGTAACCGATACAATAAAAATATGCACAGATAATAACCTGGATACGGTGGAACAAACTTTGCCACGTGAAAAATTGGTTGCAGTTCAAACTCCTCAAGCTTTTAGCTATCCATGTCTTATGAAAGCACACCAGGATATAACATTTAAAGATCAAAATATTACAGATGATGCAATGTTGATGGAAATAGCAGGGCATCAGGTTCATATTATTAAAGGCGATCCAGATAATATAAAAATCACTTATCCCCGTGATCTCAAAATATTTGAATCTGGCACAGAAGCACCTGTCCCATGTTCGGGCTTTGGATACGATGTCCACCGTTTTGGAGAAGGGCGCCCATTAAAAATTGGTGGTGTTACAATACCTGGCAACTTGCAAATAATTGCGCATTCTGATGGAGATGTATTGCTCCATGCATTAATCGATGCAATTTTGGGGTGTGCCTGTCTTGGAGATATTGGACAATTATTTCCTGATAATGATCCTGAATTTGAAGGGATTTCTTCTGCAATTTTATTGAAGGAAGTCATTGCAAGAGCAGAGGAGGCCGGTTTTTCCATATATCAGGCTGATTTAACCCTGGTGGCACAAAAGCCGCGTCTGGGACATTTCAGGGATGAGATCCGTAAAAATGTTGCGCAATTATTAAATTTATCTCCTGATAAAATTAATATTAAAGCCACCACAGAAGAGGGCATGGGCTTTACCGGCGCACTAGAAGGAATAAAAGCATACGTCCTGGTAAATGGCTGGAAGAAAAATTGTCTCAGTTAAGGTGCATCAGGATTATGCGTGCTTTTGACAAAAATAAAGCCTGACAGGCAAGCGCTGCAATAATATAGAGAACGAAATCGTTCTCTATACAAAATCTGTCGGGATTTTGCGCCGGGAAGCCAAGTAAGCCAGGCAAAAACCACGCTTTTTGCCTGGCGATCTTCGGCATTGAAATGTTTAGATTTCAATGCCGACATCCATAAGTGTGGAAGGAAAAGTCGATGAAAATCCTTTCTCTGCGCTTTAAAAATCTTAATTCCCTTGCCGGAGAGTGGAAAATTGATTTTACTGACCAGCAGTTTGATACTGATGGTCTTTTTTTGATTACTGGTCCCACGGGCTCGGGCAAGACCACAATTCTTGATGCCATTTGCCTGGCTCTTTACGGGAGAACGCCACGCCTCGGAAACTTCAGTGAAAACTCCAATGAAATAATGCACAGATCCCGCATGGAGTGCATGGCAGAAGTAACTTTTGAAACTTCGACTGGCCGCTATCGCAGTATGTGGGCACATAAAAGGCGCGGAGCCAGGGCTCAAAAGCCTTTTGAACAGGCAACATACAGGCTTGAAAGCGTTGATACGGAAACTTGTATCGGAAGTTCGCTCAATTTTCTGAAAAAGGATGCCAAAAATATTATCGGCATGGATTTTGAGCAGTTCACCCGTTCCATGCTTCTGGCTCAAGGCAATTTTTCCGCATTTTTGCAAGCTGGGCCAAATGACCGCGCCCCTATTCTAGAACAAATAACAGGCACTGAAATTTATTCCCGGATATCAAAAAAAGTTTTTGATCTTGCAAAAGAAAAAAAAGTAAATCTTGAGCTGAAAGAAGCGGAACTGATAGGTATAACTGTTCTTGATGCCGAGCAGGAAAATAGCCTCAGGACTGATTATGAAAAATGTATTCTTCTGGAAAAAGAACTTGAAGACCGATGCGCTGTTCAGGCGAAAGCCATTGAATGGCTGAAAAAAATTAGACTTCTTTCCTCGGAGCTCGACTCTCTTTGCATGGAAGAAACCGCTCTTGAACAGGAAGATGCCGCCTTCGGGCAAAATCGGGAAATCCTGCGTCTGGCGACAAGGGCCGAGGCTGTTGCCGTCCCTTACGAAGCCTTGAGGAATACGCGCGCAACGCGTGAAAAAACCTATAATATGTATTTCGATCAGAAGACAAGATTCCCGAAACTTGAGGGCGAAAATGCCAGGGCGGATAAAAATCTACAAGAGATTCACCTCGACAGGGAAAATGCCGAGAGACAGCAAAATGACGGCCTGAGAAAATGGGAGGGAGCCAGAACGCTCGACGGCGAAATTAAGAGACAGAATATTGCATTGGCCCAGGAAAAAGAAAAATTTCAGCTGGAAAAGGAAAAAAATGAAAAAAACAGGCAATTATATGCCCAAATTTTAGGTGACCTGCAAAATTCATCTGAAAAACTGGAAGAATTGTCGGCATGGCTCGGGCAACACGCCAGAGATGAAAATTTGTCCAGCCAGCTTGTTATCCTGGAACAGAAGGCAGCAAATCTTGAAAAAAATCGGCAAGACGCATTGGCAAAAAAGAAAGCTGTCGAAGATGTAATCAAAACGCAAGACGCAAAGGGCAAAATTCTTGAGGGTCTTCGCCTGAAAATTGAAGAATTGCGGAAGAATGAGCAGAACGCCAGGGCTGAATTGCAGGTCGCCAATGAAAACCTTGCAGAATGCCTGAGTGGTAAAAGCCTCGAAGAACTGCGCGCGCATAAGGATAGCCTGCTTCTTGAAAAAAACAAATTTGTTTTGTTGAGCGACAAAAGTGTAGAAAATTTGCGCACTGGACTGATACTTGGCCAACCTTGTCCAGTGTGTGGCTCTGTTCATCATCCCTACAAAAACGGCAATATCCCTCAATCCACGGAATTGGACAAGCAAATTGAAGAAATCTTGCAAATCATAGCCAGCGCGGAAAAGCAGCAACGGAAAATTGATGAACATAAAAAAGTCATTGAGAATGTTACACGTGTAATTCTGGAAGAGGAAAAGCAGGAAAGCCGCCATGGCGCCGAACTGACAGCCATAATTGAAAACAGGACACGGCTCGAAGACGAAGGACGCAAACTTGCTGCAGAAATAAAGCAAAGCGAAGAAGAATGCCGGGTTCTGCTGCAAAACCTTGGTATTGCCGCGGATCTGGGCATGGCAAAAGCGTTTGATGTATTGCGATTAAGAAATGCGGCATATCAAAAAAATAGCAAGGATAAATCTGGTCTGGAAACAAAATATGCCAGACTTGTGGAAAGACGTGAAGCTGGCGACAGAGCCCTGAAAGAACAGGACAGCTTGCTTGCCGATATTCATAACCGTTTGCAGGAAATGGAAAAAAATATTTCCGGGCTTGAGGAAAGACGCGCAAGGGAATATGGCGGAATTTCGGAAGCCGAAGTTGCCAGTTTGCAAAATACGCTTGCAAAAATCACAAAGGATGAAACAGAAGCCAGAAAAATATTCGAGAATACTTCAACGGCATTGGCGGCCTGTCAAAGCCAGATCGACCTGCTTCGCAAGCAGCTTGGCGATCTGAAAAATGAACTTGACGAAAAAATGCTTTCTTTCAATCAGGCTCTTTCAGCTCAGGGGTTTGCTACCGAAACAGAATTTTTGGCAGCTTTCCTTGAAAAAAATAAGCTTGAGGTCCTTCGTGTAAAAGAACAAAAACTGCAAACCCGCAAGAATGAAATTCAATGGGCCATAAAGGAAAAATCTTCAAGCCTTGAAGTTGAAAAGGCAAGGAATTTGACAGCGCAGACGCTGGAGGATCTTGAGGAAAAGCAGGCGAAAGATCAGGAGGAAAAACGAAGGAACATTGAGAATCGTGGCAAGTTGGCCGCGGAATTGAAACAAAACGAGGAGGCAAAAGCGCTGCGTGGCCAAAAGATGATTTTGCTTGGGCAAATGAAGAATGATTATGAAAACTACAAGGCGCTTGACGATCTGATAGGATCAGCCAATGGAAATCGTTTCAGGCAATTTGCCCAGGGGCTGACCTTTGAAATCCTGATTGCCCATGCCAATCGCCAACTCGAAAAAATGAATGACCGCTATCTTTTGATTATGGATAAAAACTCGCCCCTGGTGTTGAATGTGGTGGATAATTATCAAGGTGGTGAAATCCGTTCGACAAAAAATCTTTCCGGAGGAGAGAGCTTTATTGTAAGCCTGGCGCTGGCCCTTGGCCTTGCCAGCATGACAAGCAGGAAGACCAGTGTTGACTCCCTGTTTCTGGACGAGGGATTCGGCACATTGGATGAATGCACACTCGAAACAGCTCTTAACACCTTGGAAACGCTCAAGAACGATGGCAAGCTTATTGGCATCATTTCTCATGTGCCGCTCTTGCGGGAGAGGATTGGAGTCAAGATTGAAGTAACTGGAATCAGCGGTGGAAAAAGCCGTATCGACGGACCTGGCTGCATGCGGCTTGACTGAAAATGAAAAATGGCTGCAAAAACATTCTTGCCAGCGCTGCAAACATATATTAGCTTGCCTTTCATGAGTGTATTCTGTTTTTTTACACCTTCTTTCTTCAATACCTGACGGACGAAGCCAGGCTCCACGGCGTGGAGTCTTTGCGGCTGGCGTCTTGAGGGTATAGTATTCTGACACGCCTATCCTGAGGATGTCCTCCGCACGGCCTGACCTGAAGGCGGCCTGGCAACGAACGGCAAAGCGTTCAAAACTGTGGAGGACGAATGAAATTCCGCTTCAATTTTTTTGCCACACCAGGTGGCGTAATCATTGTTGGCTTGCTTTTTGGCGCGCTGGCAGTGTGGTTGCAGCATTCAGGAAATCCCGGCAACATGGGCATTTGCGTTGTCTGCTTCAATCGCGACATAGCCGGCGCTATCGGCCTTCAAAATGCCCCTATTGTGCAATATTTGCGACCGGAAATTATGGGCATGGTGCTTGGAGCCTTCATGGCTGCGCTTATCTTTGGCGAATATAAGCCCAGGGGCGGTTCTGCGCCATTTACGCGTTTTGTGCTTGGTTTCATTGCCTCTGTCGGCGCGCTCGTTTTTCTGGGCTGTCCCTGGCGCACAATACTGCGCCTGGCTGGCGGCGATGCCCATGCCCTGTTTGGTCTTGCCGGATTAATCGTGGGGGTTGGCGTTGGTGTAATCTTTTTCCGCAATGGTTTTTCCCTTGGCCGCAGCCAGCATCTGAATCGCTTTTCCGGGTTGCTTATGCCAGCATTAATGCTGGGTCTTGTTTGTCTCTACCTGATTGACCCCCCAATTCCGGGCCAACCCAAAAACGGTGTGCTTTTCTATTCTCTCAAGGGCCCGGGCTCAATGCACGCACCCTTTATCTTGTCGCTTGCTGCCGGTTTGATAGTAGGCTTCTTTGCCCAGCGCAGCCGTTTTTGTACCATGGGCGCCCTGCGTGATGTGATGCTTTTCAGGCAATTCCACCTGGCCATGGGCTTTGCGGCCATGTTGGTAGCGGCCCTTGTGCTGAATATTTTTTTTGGCTCTTTCCATTGGGGTTTTGAAAATCAGCCCGTTGCGCAGCCAAACGATCTCTGGAATTTCCTGGGCATGGTGACCTGCGGACTGGCTTTTGCGCTTGCTGGAGGCTGCCCCGGGCGTCAGCTTTTCCTTTCCGGGGAAGGAGATAACGATGCTGCAGTATTCATCATGGGTCTGATTGTCGGGGCGGCCATGTGCCACAACTTTGGTCTTGCATCAAGCACGGCCGGCATAGGTATTCACGGCGCTCTGGCCACCATCGCCGGCTTTGTGGTCTGTCTTTTCATTGGATTTTTCAACTGCAAGAGAGCATAAAATGGCAACCAAAATAGATACCTGCGGACTTTCCTGCCCCCAGCCCGTCCTGATGTTCATGAATGAGGTAAAAAAAGACGCCGATGGCGAATTTGACGTCCTTGTCGATACTGACGCCAGTAAGGAAAATGTCACAAGGGCGGCCAGGAATCATGGTTTCAAAGTTGAGCCTGTGGATGAAGGCAATGATGTGGTGCGCCTTGAAATCAGAAGGAACTGAAAATGGCTGGCGCTTCATGGCTGCGAAAACTTGCCAATGGCGCAGCCAGTCTCGTTGGGCTGAAAAGCATTGACAGTTCCGGCACCAATCCTGTTAGTGACAGGGGCATTCTGGTTTTTGCCAATACAAGCGAGGTCATTGCGGCCGAAAGAGCGCTCCAGGAGGCCGGTTTTGAAGTTAAAGTAAAGGGGCCTCCACCGGATTTGCAGACTGGCTGCGATATGGTTGTCGTTTTCCCTGTTCTCAAGCAGGCCGCTGTCGAAAAAGTTCTCAAAGAGGCCCGTCTTGAACCGGAAAAGATAATTACCGAGGCCGATGCGCTTCTCGACCCTGTATCACTTTACCAGGTGAAAGATTTGGGACGCTGGCTGATGATTCGCGCAGCCAACATGAAGATAACAATTGACAAGGAAACAGGCATAATTGTCAATATTTCCGGCGGTGGTTGCCCTGATGTGCCCTGGCTTGCCCAGCAGATGGTCGGCAAAAAGTTTTGCGAAGCCCCACGGCCAATCAGCATTGGGCATACCTTGTGCTGTTACAGCCTGCAAAAAGCTTATGACGAGCTGAAAAGGATCAGACCATGTGGTTAATTGCAGGAACTGTTCCTGAAAATGGTTTCCCATTTTATACAGGAGGAATATGGGAAGACAGCAAGGTTGAAGGCGATATGCTGGTCTTGCCGAACGGCAAAAAGTTGCCTGTTGCAAGAGGCGCAACAGCATTGGCGGCAACAGCCATAATGGCCAGCCAGGCCCTTGGCAAACCTGTGCCGAGACTTTTGCTTGTTGGCGATTGTGGAACAGGCAAGGGCAGCGATGAGGCATATACCTGGCTTTCGGAAAATCTTCCATCAATCGCGGAAAAAGCTGGACTGGAAGGATTAACTTTCCATTATTTTTATCCTGACCTTGATGGCCACAACAGGGTATTCATGGCACTTGAGGATCTGAAGCCAAAACCAATGCTTGTCGCGGATGCTGGCTTCATGTATGTGGCCAAGATGAGCGGCTATGCGACAAGTTATGACCTGTTTGCACCAGACATTGGCGAACTGGCTTTTCTGGCGGATGAAAGGGCACCGCATCCTTTCTACACTCGCGGCTTCTTGCTTGCCGAGGAAGAAGATGTTCCGGAACTTCTCAAACGCGCCAGAAGCCATGACAATTGTCCCTTCAACATGATTGTCAAGGGCAAGACGGATTATATTCTCTGCAATGGCGAATTATACGCCAAGGTATCCGAACCGTCGGTCGAGGCCATGGAATGTATTGGAGGAACCGGGGATATTGTAACCGGTTTTGCAACGGCTTTCCTGGCCGCTGGCTATCCCATTTGCAAAAGCGCCCTGCAGGCAGCCCGCGCCGCCCGCTATCTGGCGCTGTTTTGCAATCCCAATCCGGAAACTCAGGCTGCGGAACTGATTGACAATATCGGAAAAATGCTCAGACAGAATATGGAATTGATTCAAAAAGAATAAGTATCAAGGTTGTAATTCATTGGGGGCCTGTTTTGGCCCCCTTGCTAATTTATGCATGAATTTGATAAAGAAAATGCCAGTTAAAGCCAGTTTAAAATGTAAATGTCTCCCCGGCAGTCCTCAAGAATGAGTCATTCCTTGCAGCTTTAAAGTTTTGTTTGCGTCAGCCCTGATTATACCTGGCAATAACATTGAAAAAATTGCCCAAATGTTGTACTGATAAATTGTTTGGGTAAATATTATCCCGAATAATTGCGGAGACGTTTCGTCACCGGTGTGGCGCCCGGTCTTCAAAACCGCGTGGCAGGCTTAACGGTCTGCGGTAGGTTCGACCCCTATACGTCTCCGCCATTTTTCAGGATCAAACACGCCCATGGTGCAGGATACCGTGGCTTTAATTCTGGTGTCCTGAACTGCGGAATTTACGTATATAGCGCCAAAACCGCAGATGCCGAGAATGCCGATGCTCTCTTTCTCCACTTCCGACAGCAACAACAGGTAATCCACAGCCGCGCTATTGTCTTCTGTATAAATTTCGTCGTAGGAAAGATACCTCGGCTGTCCACCGCTTTCGCTGCTGAAAAATGGGTCAAAGGCCAGGGGGATGAAGCCCCGTTCAGCCGGAGTTTGCGCGTAAAGGCCGGAGCATTGTTCTTTCACGGCTTCGTATGGGCCGCATACCGCAATCGCGGGCAACTTGTCCTTCATCTTTTCAGGTGTGTAAAGATCGCCACACAGGCGTATGCCATAGCGTTGATAACGTACTATATTTTTCGCACATTTTTAAAATGGAAGTAGCCCGCCAAGTCGGTTAGTTTTGGTCAAGAGACAAACGCCAAAACCGGCAAGGAAGGGCTACAAATGGAAAGTAACAGGTAGTGCGCAGGATCTTCAGCAAAAAGAAAGACCATGGCATAATGGGTGTACACGAATACCCCAACCCAGGATGAGTAGCCATGGTCAAGAACAAATCAACAGTATCCTTGTCAGATGTCAAATCTTTATTGTTACAGGAGCTTGATTTTTTGAAGGAGCTTGTTTCCTGTGCCATTCAGTAAATTCTTGAATCCGAGATGAACGACACGCTGCAGGCAGCCAGGAGCGGGAGAACCAGCGAAAGATTGGGTTATCGAAGCGGATATTACAAGCGCAATCTTATAACCAGGATTGGCAAACTGGAATTGCGAGTTCCTCAAGACAGGGATGGCAAATTTTCGACTTCAATTTTTGAACGTTATCAGCGAAGCGAAAAGGCACTTGTTACAGCTTTGGCTGAAATGTACGTTCAAGGCGTATCAACCAGAAAGGTAAAAGCCATAACTGAAGAGCTATGCGGACATGAATTTTCAGCCAGTTCCATAAGCGCAATTGTAAAACGCCTTGATGAGCAACTACATGAATTTGCGGAACGCCATCTTGACGAAGCTTTTCCATATCTGGTGTTGGATGCAAGGTATGAAAAGGTTCGGGAGGGCGGAGCAATAAGGAGTCGTTACACATAGCTATTGGCATAGACTGGGAAGGCAGGCGCCAAATTCTTGCTGTTGAATTGTCAAATCGCGAGTCAATCAACAGCTGGAAAGACTTTTTATGCAAGCTTCGCAAGCGGGGACTATCGGACGTTGAATTCGTGGTCAGTGATGATCATCCAGGGTTGCGTAAGGTCATAGCGGAAGTTTTGCCAGAAAGCGTATGGCAGCGCTGCTATGTGCATTTTTTACGCAATGCGATCGATTACATGCCACGAAATGGTGATGACGATTGCCTTAAAGAATTGAGATGGTTGTATGAC
>Ga0209064_1000260_pt1 | contig 122733 bp, 108 predicted proteins | sample Inofromicrocosms_FD_187498 | JGI IMG/M metagenome (GOLD analysis project Ga0209064, IMG submission 187498) | Mouse cecum microbial communities from Vienna, Austria - Inoculum for glucosamine and mucus D2O microcosms (SPAdes) (version 2) | ecosystem: Host-associated > Mammals > Digestive system...
TGCTCTAAGACTGAGGCTAAACATCTCCTCAGAAAATATTTTTTTCGACAAAGGTTTATCAGGCGTTGAATGCGAAGCTGTTGGAACAACACAGATCCTCGCCAACCAGTTGTCAAACCGTTTGTTTTATCGCTGATTAGAATCCCAAATTTACCGGGGAATATCTATACCCCGAATACCGCTCTACCGGCAAATATAAATATTCCGAACCTGCTGCCGAAGTGATAATGCTCCGGAATTGTTAGGGGATATCTGCCGTTTGTTTCTTAATGGGCAAGCCGCGGCTGCCATATCGCTTACAAAGCTTTCTGCCCGGGGAAACGTTAATATCGCTGCCTTAGCTTATCAATGCTAAAGACAAGAAAAATTAAACTTGTATATGAAAAGCAAAAGGGATTAACAAATGTTAATCCCTTTTACGCTAAACATCAATATCTAATAACCATGCCCTTTTTAGACTATCTTATTAAATATCTCAACTTAGCTACCTTATTTTATATAAGCCTGCTTCATTTACTCTTAAACCTAATCTTTAGATTTAATAGACCTATTGAACAATGCGATGAGAGTGATATTATCAATATCAATAAGACATATTGCTTTTTGAGAGGATTATATGAAAAAAATTGACAGTTTCACAATTGATCACATTAAATTATTGCCGGGAGTATATGTCTCGCGCAAGGATAATGTCGGCAAAGAAGTTATTACGACTTTTGATATTCGTATGACGGCACCCAATCGCGAGCCGGTAATGAATACCGCAGAAGTGCATACGATTGAACACTTGGCAGCAACATTTTTGCGCAATCATAATGTTTATGGCGATAAGACAATATATTTCGGGCCGATGGGCTGCCGTACCGGTTTTTATTTGGTTTTGGCCGGAGATTATAAATCACAAGACATTGTTCCTTTATTGAAAGAAATGTTTGCTTTTATACGAGATTGGAAAGAGGATGTCCCCGGAGCTTCAGCCAAAGATTGCGGTAATTATCTGGATATGAACTTGAATATGGCAAATTATTTGGCAAAAAGATATCTGGAAAATGTTTTAACGGATATTTCGGAGAAAAATTTGATTTACCCTGAATAAAACTGAAACTGTTAACGGATTCCCGGTACTTGCGATTCGGGTGGCATATATTTGTTCTCACTCATCATAGCGTTAAAAAAAGTTTTTAATAAAAAAAGCTGAAATAACAGGTTATGTTGTTTGTATATAAATCAGTAAGTTAAGGTTGTTTATCCGTTCATAAGTATAGAAAAAAGAGAGTTTATGCTTGTTTTTATCTGTCAGCTGTATTATTTTATCGTTAATCCAAAAGTTTTAGTGCATCAAATTTTATGAAAGCACGTTAGTTTATATGAAGAGCGGTTAAGTTAGTTATGTTAAGCCTATTAAATGTTCACTACCATATTAATAAAGATATTTTTTTCGATGAGAGTGTTAGTGACGATTCTTTTATGATTTATAACAGCAGTAAGATTGAAGACATCTATTGGAACTTTGCCGTTTTATCAGATATTACGTCTTTCAAAAAAGTTGCAAATGACATCTATACAAAATTTGATGAGCTGAACCGCAAACCGTGCATTTATATAAATGCCCTTGAAGCGGATACTTTGCGTGAGCTGTTGGAACAACGGTTCATGGTTAAATATACCGAGAGTTGGCTGAGATACAGCGGCGAAGGTTTGCAAAATGTCCATCCGGTGAAAGAGATCCAATCGGAAGCAGATTTTAAGGAGTTTGAAAAACTTTTTTCCAAAGTTTATGATACAAAATTGCCGCAGCGGAGTATTTACACGTCGGCATATATTCCTTTTATGATAAAAACTTTATCTTCAGATCATTTCTATCACTTTTTGTGCTATGAAAACGGTCAGGCCGTTGCCGGTGCTTCTTTGGGATTTTACAATGGATATTGTATGGTTTATAACCTTGTTACTCATCCTGATTATATGGATAAAGGATATACGCAGTCTGTTATTCATGCTTGTACGCAAAAGTGTAAGGAAATTTGCGGCAAAGAAATTTATGCTTTGGTTGATGCAGATTCTGTCACGGAAAAAAGGCTGCTTAAACATGGTTTTAAAAAGATTTTTACCGGATATGGTTTGATAAAATAATTACAGGAAGCAGAATTAAAATGCTTACAAGATTTGATCTTTATTATAAAATTCAGAAAAATGTATTTATGTCCGGAAGAATTTCTTCTGATGCTTACACTATTTATTACAGTGATGAACAAGATATTCCGTATTGTAATTATGCCGTTGTGTCTGATTTAAGTTCAGTCAGCCGCTTGCTTAATAGTATCTCAGAAGATTTTGCCAAGATTGACCGCAAGCCTTGTATTTATATTAATTCCAACCAGTCAAACGAACTCAGGGAACTTCAAGAATATAATATGCATGTGCGCTATATGGAAGTTTGCCTGCGCTATGGCGGCAATGATGTCGATATGCCGTATCGGCATCAGCTTAAAAAAGTTGATGAAACCAATATAGAAGATTATATGCAGGTTTATACCAAACCGGAAAATAATTATGCCTTTAAATTAGATTCAAAATTTTTGGACGGGGTACGCAAAGGGCTGAAAGCGCCAAACTTTTATAATTATCTGGTTTATGACGGAAAGAAACCGGTTTCAGTCGTTTCTTTAGGCGAATATAAAGGTTACTATATGATATACGGACCGGTTACGGAAGCGGACTATCGCGGCAAAGGCTATTCACAAACGGCTTTAGGTGCCTGCGTTAGAAAGTTTCAAGAAGATAAAGGCAAAGAGCTGTATGTCGTCCAGCCCAGCAATGTCGGATTAGAAAAATTATATATGCAGCACGGTTTCAAAAAAGTGTTTACAGGTTACGTTTTATATTAATAAAAAAATCCCGAATTTCGGGATTTTTTTTATGCAGCTTGAGTCCAGCGGCCGTTTTCGTCTTGTTTCCAGTAATAGGCCTCCATACCGTCGGCCGCTTTTAATTCTTTCCAAAAACGACGTGCTTGTTCTACTGACGATTGATTGTTGCCGTCAAAAATATTAAAGATACGTTCAAATTTGCTGAGTTCATCCAAAGAAGATGATGCGCCGTCCACAAGAAACAATAATAGCGCGTTATTTGGATTATCGTTGCCGGAAGTCAGCCAAATCGGCTGTTGATCTCCAAAACCGTCTTTTCTGCTGCCATGGGGAATAAATGACGTGTCATTATAAGTCCATAGTTGCGAGTTCAAAAATTCAACGCGTTCTTCATTGCCGACCTTAACCAAAATCGTCTGACCGGTGCTATATGCTTTTTCCAGAAGTTTGGGAAGAACCTGCTCCAGATTCTGCATTTGCAAATGATAAAAGTCTACGCGGCTCATTTGGATTCCTTAAGTTGTGGTTTTGTGTCCGATAATTTGACAGCAACAAAATGGAGTTGTTCACCGTCTTTAATTTGCAGCAAAACCGGACGTCTGTTTTCTAAAATGGCTTCAGAAACATAATTCGCCACATCTTTGCCGTCAATAATCGGTTTCTTGTCTATCTGGGTGATTAAGTCGCCGGTTTTGATTCCTTTTTTTGCAGCGTCGCTGTTTGCATCTACTGCAGTGACAATCATGCCCGCAGTATCTTCCGAAAGCTGATATTTATCAGCCAGAACGGCATTAATCTCAGAAAGAGAAAAGCCAAGCCCAAAATCAGACATCTGGGCGGGAGAGAGATTTTCAATAGTTTCCGTTTCGTCATTTAACGGCAGTATATTCTCTTTTTGTTGTTTGGGTTCTTCCGGCATTTGTTCAATGAGCACTTTAACAGCTTGTTTCTGACTATTGCGCCAAATCTCAACTTCGGCAGTTTTGCCGATAGGCGTTTCAGCTACCAGACGAGACAAGTTTCTTGTGTTGTTTGTTTCTTTTCCGTCAAACTTAAGGATAATATCGCCAGCTTTGATTCCCGCGCGGGCAGCGCTTGAATTTTCAGGAACCTCGCTGATAATGACGCCTTTGTTTCCGTCCAAACCGACACTGCCCGAAATGTCGGCGGAATTGGGCTGCATTTTGATGCCTATCCAACCTCTGTCGACTTTTCCGTGAGCCTTGAGTTGGTTAATAACAAAATCAATCAAATTGACGGGAATGGCAAAGCCGATACCCATATTGCCGCCGTTTGTTGAAAAAATGGCAGTATTAACGCCGATAACTTCACCGTCCAGATTAAACATCGGGCCGCCGGAACTGCCTTGGTTAATTGAGGCATCAGTTTGAATGAAGTTGTCATAAGGGCCGGTTTCAATATCGCGTGATTTGGCAGAAACAATGCCTGCCGTCACGCTGCCGCCCAAGCCGAACGGATTGCCGATAGCCAAAATCCAATCGCCGACGCGGATTTTGTCTGAATTGCCGAATGAAACGGGTTTAAGCTGCAGCTGGCCGTCTATTTTTATCAGGGCTATATCAGTTTTGGCATCGCGGCCGATGAGTTGAGCTTCAATAACGCGATTGTCAGATAAGGTGACCGAAATGCTGTCAGCCTTGTCAATAACGTGATTATTGGTGATAATGTATCCGTCTTCGCTGATGATAAAGCCGGAACCTAATGAGACTTTGTTCGTTTGCGGAGCATTAAAAATACTGTCAACAGTTGTTTCGATATGGTTTTCAATATCGGTCTCTTCCGCAAAATCGGCCTTGCCATGCGTTGTTGAGATATTAACTACGGAAGGCATAAGGCGCTCAGCCAAATCTGCAAAAGACGGCAAAAAAGCCTGAGCCTGCGCATTGTTTCCAATGAACAGGCTTAAGCCGGCTAGTCCTGATAAAAATAAGTTCTTTAGTCTCATGATAACTATTTTCTGTTTTTCATCGGGGTTTCAAAAAATTCAAAGAATTCTGAGTTTGGAGACAAGACCATAGACGTATCGCCGTTGCCCATGGCTTTGCGATATGCTTCCAAAGAACGGTAATAAGCATAAAATTCCGGATCGGTATTCGCTGCATTATTCCATATTTCCGTAGACTCTTTATCGCCGTTGCCTCGGATAATCTGCGCTTTTTTCTCGGCTTCTGCAATCAGGATTGTTTTTTCTTTTTCTGCCATAGCTTTAATTTGCTGAGAAAGCTGCTGGCCTTGGCCGCGGAATTCTTTTGCTTCTCTTTCTCGTTCGGACTTCATGCGGGCATTAATCGCCTGCAAAACCTCAATCGGCAAATCTGCGCGGCGGATGCGGACATCGGCAACGCTGACACCGATTTGTTCGGCGTCGATTTTAACGGCGGAACTGATGTCGCGCATAATCTGATTGCGTTTTTGCGATAAAAGTTCTTGCAGGGTAATGCGTCCGAGGATTTTACGCAGCGAAGAATTGACAATCTCTTCAAGCTTGCTGCGGGCTTGCTCTTCGGTGCGGACAGTTTTATAAAATTTTAGCGGATCGACGATTTGATAACGGGTAAAGCTGTCAACATCCAAACGCTTTTTATCGTTCAGCACCACTTCTTGCGCCGGCGGATCAAGGTTAAGCAGGCGCTTGTCATAAACAATCACGTTTTGAATGAACGGGATTTTGAGCTTCAGCCCCGGTTCTTTTACTTCGCGGACTGGTTCGCCGAACTGTAAGACAATAGCTTGTTCCGCTTGCGAAACGATATAAAAAGAGTTAGCCGCAACAAACAGAAGAACAGCCGCAACGGCAAAGAAAAATACTTTTGTTTTGTCATTCATGATTATTTCTCCTGAGTATTTTTAAGCCGGGGAAGTTGGGCGGGAGTTCCGCCTAAACGGTCCAGCGGAAGATAAGGCAATACATTGGAACCCTTGGGAGAGGGATCAACGATAACTTTGCTGGATTTGCTTAACACGTCTTCCATTGTTTCCAGATAAAGACGCTTGAGCGTGACTTCTTTGCCGCCTTTATAGGCATTATAGATTGAAAGATAACGCTCGGCATCGCCTTTAGCTTTGCTGATAACGGCTTCTTTATAAGCCTCTGCATTTTGCACTCTTTGGGCTGCTTCGCCTCGGGCGCGCGGAAGAATTTCGTTGCGGTAAGCTTCCGCTTCGTTTTTAAAGCGTTCCATGTCTGCTTTAGCGCGTTGAACTTCGTTAAAGGCATCGACAACCTGTTTCGGAGGGTCTGCTTTTTGCAGCTTAACGCGGACGATTTGAATGCCTGCGCCAAACTCGTTCAGAACTTTTTGCAATTCTTCTTTGGTGTCATCTTCAATTTTGCCGCGGTCGCCGGTAATAATCGGCTGCATTTCCGATTGTCCGACAATCTCGCGCAAAACGGACTGGGCTGCCACGCGTACGGTTTGGTCAGGATCGCGCATATTGAAAAGATAATCTTTAACATTGTCAATTTTCCAAACGATTGTCAGGTTCACATCGACAATATTCTCATCGCCGGTCAGCATATGGCTTTCGGTAAAAGATTTCAAAGCCGCTTCGTTATAATTGCCGCCGTTGCGGATTCCCGCCACGTTGCGAACATTGTAAGCTTCCTGAACGCCGAGGTTAATACTTCTTTCCTGAGAGAAGTTGACCTTCAAAACTTCTTCAATCGGGTAGGGCAGGTGATAATGAAGGCCGGCTTCGGTCGTTTCCGTATATTTTCCAAAGCGCAAAACTACGCCTTTTTCATTCGGCTGAACCTGATAAAAGCCGGAAGCGGCCCAAACCAGAAGCAGCAGGATGATAATCCACGAAAATTTAAAGCCGAAATCGTTAGGGGTCTGGGCTTTAAGGGTTGTAAAGTCAACCACTTTGGGTTTCTTAGTTTCTTGGGGAACGGTTTGCCACGGATTATCCGGTTCGTTATTTCCCCAGGGGCCTTCTATTTTTGCCATTTATATATACCTCTGTATTTGTTTGACTTGAACTGATATATAATATAAATATATGGGCAATACATTCAAGAACGATGAGTTTTATCAACAGGAAGAAGCTTATGGAAAATAAAGTAGAAGCAATTGTTAAACAATTTTTCAACCCCGAAAATATCGAAAGCGTTAAAGTTTTTTCAACAAGGGCAATCGTAACCCTGCGCGATATTGCGGAAAATGCCGAAGTCAATGCGCTGTTGGAAAAATCTTTGTTGGCTTTGCCCGAGATTGAAAAAGTTTCAATCATTTATACCGCCGATAAAAAAGTGCAGAAAATGAATGCGGCCGCTAATGATAAATATAATGTCCGCGGCGTTAAAAAAATTATCGGCGTCGCCTCTGGAAAAGGCGGCGTCGGCAAATCGACAACAGCGGTAAATTTGGCTTTGGCCCTGAGCAAATTGGGCTTGAACGTTGCCGTGTTTGACGCTGATATTTACGGACCGTCCGTTCCGACCATGCTGGGCTATGAGGGAGCCAAACCGATCAGCTTTGATGGCAAAACTTTTGAAGCTTTTGACTATAAAAATGTAAAATCAATGTCTATCGGAACCTTGATTGACAAATCCCAGCCGTTGATTTGGCGCGGAGCAAAAGCCTGTGGCGCGATTGAGCAGTTGTTGACAGAAACAAACTGGGGCGAGATTGACGTAATGGTGATTGATATGCCGCCCGGCACCGGAGATATTCAGATAACCATGTCTCAAAAGCTGGATTTGGACGGCGTAGTGATTGTATCAACTCCGCAGGATATTGCTTTGATAGACGCGATAAAAGGCGTGAATATGTTTAAGCGCGTTGACGTGCCGATTCTCGGCATTATTGAAAATATGAGCTATTACCTTTGCGAAAAATGCGGTCATCGCGCAGATATTTTCGGGCATGAGGGAGCTAAGAAAACCGCAGAAGAAATGGGCGAAACCTTCTTGGGCGAAATTCCGCTGCATTTGTCAATCCGCCAAAATGCCGATGCCGGCACGCCGATTGTTTTGGCAGAACCGAAAAGCCCGCATACCAAAGCTTATTTGGAAATTGCCGGAAAGATAAAAGCCGAATTAAAAATCTGACAAGCCGGCCTTTCCGGCATGCCGGAAAGGCTTTTATTATTGGGTTCCTTTTTTGTCTTTCAAAAGAATATTAATTCTTGAGGACAAGTCTTCAATTTTTAATTTAAGTTTGGAATTTGCTGCCGTGAAGTTATTTGCCTCTTTGAGTTGCCTTTGCGCTACTTCGGGCATACCTATGCTCAAACTATATTCCGCTGCGGCATAGTTTGAATAAGCCATATCGCCGGAAGCCTCATAAGCGCGGGAAAGCAGCAGCCAGCCCATCGGCGTCGGTTGTTTGATATTGGCCTGGTTCAGTAAGGAAATTGCTTTTTTCAAATCGTTTTTAGAGGGATTATCTTCCAAAATCGCCTGAGCCAGACTGAGTTGCAGCAACGGCGAACCGGGAAGCTTTGCCAAAGCGGATTGATATTCTTGTCTGGCCGGTTTTATCTTTCCCGTTTCAAGATAAATCTGCGCTTTTAATTCATGGAAAAACGGATTGTCCGGTTCTTCCGCAATAAGGCTGTTTATTTTTTTCAAAGCATTGTCAATGTCTAGTTTCTTGAAATAGGCAATGGCTTGGGCATAACGGGCGGGAACGGAACTATTGCTTAACGGATAGCGGCGGAAAGTTTGTTCCGGCGTTTCCAAAAAAGCCAGAAGTTTGGCTTTGACCCGCAAAAATTCTTCCGGATATTGGCGCTTGGGTTGATAGCTTGATTTGCTGACGGCTTGCTCCATAAAGTTAATGCGTTCGCGTGTGACCGGGTGTGTCCGAAAATAGGGCGTTTCTTCAATGCCGCTCAAGTCGTTGCGCTGGCTGATGCGTTTCATGAATTTCAGCATTCCCTGCGGAGATTGTCTGGTCGCATTTAAAAGTTTGACCGCGCTCTCATCGGCGCTGCGTTCCTGTTCGGTGCGGTATTGCATATAATTATTTAATGTTGACGATTGTCCGCCCAAAGCGATTGCCATGGCTACATCGCCGCGGCCTGTAAGCGCTGCCGTTGTGCCGGCCAAAAGCATGGATGCCAGACTGGCTTGCTGTAAGGCTTCGTTCTTAAGCTTTTGCCTGATGATGTGCCCTCCCATGATATGCCCCGTTTCGTGGGCAATAACGCCGGAAAGTTCTTCGGGAGAAGAGGCGCTTGTAATCGTTCCCGTATGAATAAACAAGGTATTGCCGTCGCTGACAAATGCGTTAAGCGAGTTGTCATTAACAATAAAAACTTTACTGCGGTTATACGGAACGCCGGCAGCCTTAAACAGCGGCTGGGTAATTTTCTGTAAAAAGATTTCGCTTTCTTCGTCAGAAATCAGGCTGATTGCCTGAGCTTGCGCAAATGAACATGCCAAAATGGCCAATGGCAGAAAAAATCTGCGCATCAGCCATTGATGAGAAAAACGGAATTTTGGGAGCTTTAACTTTTTATCAGTTTTTTCCACCAAGTTGTCTTTCCTTTTTTAGCAGGTTCGTTTTCTTTAACGCCCTCGGAAGCAGACGTATTGTCTTCATGGCTGTTATACAAAATAACAGCTTCTTGTTTTTTGTCATGAGCTTCCTGTTTGTCGGTATGCTGTTTTGCCGTATCGCCGTTGTTAGCGCTTTCATTGTCTCTGCGTCTTCTGTCTCTGCGGTCGCGTCCTCTGCGTCTTCTGTCTCTGCGGCGGCGGTCTCCGCGTCCGTTTTCTTGAGAAACGGCATTGCTCTCTTCATTCTCAGAAGTTGCATCCTCATTTTCGCAATCCTGCCAGTTATCGTCAGCAGTGTTAATGTCTAAAGCATTCACAGCAGGTTCTTCCTTGGCGGAAACTTTTTCATTTGCGGAGCATTTTGTGCGCTCAATGCGATAATCTGCAATATTTTTAATACTGTCATCAGCGCTGATAATAACGCTCATTTTATATTTTTGTTCCAGATTAATCAATGCCTGCCGCTTCTGGTTCAACAGATAAATAGCCACATCGCTCGGTACAAAGATATTAATTTTTGACGAACGGTTCTTAATGCCTTCTTCTTCAATGCCGCGTAAAACAAAAACAGTACTGGATTCAATAGTGCGGACCATGCCTTGTCCGTGGCAGTGCGGGCAAACCTGATAGTTGCTTTCCATGAAGGACGAATGCATTCTCTGGCGAGAAACTTCCAACAAGCCGAAGCAGCTCATTTTGGCAACCTGAATACGGGAACGGTCTTTTTTCAGAGCTTCTTTCATGCGTTTTTCAACGGCATGGTTATTGGCGGGATCTTCCATATCAATAAAGTCAATGACAATCAAACCGGCGAGATTGCGCATTCTGAGCTGTTTGGCAATTTCATCGCAGGCCTCAAGGTTCGTCTTGAGCGCAGTTTCTTCCAAATCTTTTTCTTTGGTGGCGCGTCCGGAGTTGACGTCAATGGCAACTAATGCTTCGGTCGGGTTAATAACGAGATAGCCGCCGGATTCGAGCTGGGCTGTTGCTTCATGCAGTTTGTCCAGCTGCCCTTCAACCTGAAAACGCTGGAACAAAGGCATTTCGTTGTTGCGGTAATGTTTAATTTTTTTCAGGCTGTGTGGAGACAGAATTCTGAAAAATTCTTTGGCCATTTTATAGCCGTCATCGCCGGCAACGATAATTTCTGAAATTTCTTTGGTATAAATGTCTCGCAAAGCGCGTTTAATCAAATTGCCTTCTTCATGAATCATCGCCGGAGCTTTGTTCTTTAAAGATGCCAGCCTGATCATGTTCCAGCTGCGGATAAGATAGTTGTAGTCACGGACAATGTCTGCGCGGGTTTTTTCTTCGCCGGCTGTGCGGACAATCAATGACATATCCGTGCTCAACGGCAGTTCTTTGACAATGCCTTTCAGGCGTTTGCGATCGGCAACATTGGTAATCTTGCGGGAAACGCCGCCGCTCTTGATACGGTTGGGCATCAAAACGCAGTAGCGTCCGGCCAAAGACAAATATGTGGTCAGAGCAGCGCCTTTGTTGCCGCGCTCTTCTTTAACCACCTGAATTAATAATGTCTGTCCTTCTCTGATAACATCTTGGATTTTGCTTCTGTGATAAAGTTTGCGTGCGCGCAGCAATTTGCGTTGCAGTTCAAAGTCAATGTCCTGCTCGTCATCATCATCGTCTGTTTCCAAATCATCATCGTCATTTACGCATTTTTCGGCGCCGCAGTCATCAGCCTCTTCGCGGATAACTTCGCTTTCAAGCCCCGTGTCTTCAGCTAAGACTTTAAGTTCTTCTTCTTTTTTCTTGCGGATTCTTTTTTTTGCAACGCGTTTTTTGAGCGGGTGTTTTTTGCCTTCTTCTTCGGCAACGGCCGCAATTTCTTCATCGGTAATTTTAATTTCTTCTTCGGCAATGGCTGCAGTTTCTTCTTCGGCAGCTTTAACCTCTTCTGTTTTTGTTTCTACAGCCTCATCAATAGTAGCGGCAGGGGCGTTTTCTGCTTCTGCAACACAAACAGCCTCTGTTTCTTCAGGTTGAGTTTCAGGAGTCTCGCTAATCTGAGGCGCGCTGTTTTCTTCGGGCGCTTCGGCTTTAGCGGCTTCTTCGGCCGCAAGAGCTGCGGCTTCGGCTGCGATACGCGCTTTTTCTTCCATTTTTCTGGCATAAGCGGCAGCTTTTTCTTCGCGGATGCGTTCTCTTTCAGCTTCTCGCTCTTTTAAAGCCTGCTTTTTGGCTTCGATAATGTCATTGACTTCCTGATCGACGGCGTCAATATCTTCTTGAGGGATGTTGTAATAATCGGGATGTATTTCGCCAAAAGCAAGAAAACCATGTTTGTTTCCGCCGTAATCGACAAAGCATGCCTGCAACGAGGGTTCGACCCTCATTACTTTTGCCAAATAGATATTGCCTTTGATTTGTTTGCGGTGGCTGGTTTCAAATTCAACTTCTTCTAATTTGTTGCCATTAACGACAACCACTCTGGTCTCTTCATCCTGAGTGCTGTCAATCAACATTCTTTTAGTCATATAATAACTCCGCTTTGCCCAAACTTGTTCTGTCTGGGATAAATTTATCCAAAGCCGGAATTGTCCATAAAGATTGTCAGCTATACGCTCACCCAGCCTGATTTGAAATCGGTTGGCTGTCAGGCTGCGCCGCAGCCGCTGGATCAGGGCCGCTCATATAAAACTTTTCTTTTCCGCGCGGCCTGAACTCTCAAATGCTTTTCTTATCGGCCGCCGGCAGTATGGACATTGTCCGGCAAAAACTTGTCTTTCCGGTTTTGCGGTACAATCCTGTCATTTTGAAAGGGCTGAGATACCCGCGGCACGACGTATTTATTATTTATTTAATTGCTTGTGGCTGTGCCGCCGATATGCAAACTCCGCATAACCGCTTTTTAAGATATACGAAATCTTTTAAAACACAATAACTATTATTAAAGTTATTCTTATTTTTTTTAAGACATTGGTAATAAGTGTTTCGTATAATAATTTTTAATGATTTTTATAAGGAAAATAAATAGCAAATGCTCAATCCGATAAAAAAAATAGCGCGTTTTTTTAAGCTGCGGGCTGCATTCGCACATGCGCTTGCTTTGCTGTTTTTGAGCGGTTTTGCCTTTGTTAAAACTGCCGATGCCGGCATAAATTCCATGCGTGTCGGGCAGGGCGTCGGTAATGTGCGTTTGGTTTTTGATGCCGATCAGAGTTTTGATTATAAAGTTTTTTTGTTAAATGATCCAAAGCGTCTGATTATTGATACGCAGAATGTAAAAGTTAATCCTCAAATCGTCAGCAAGCTCGATTCGAATAATTTTATTTCTAATCCGCGTTTGGGAACGGTCGGCGTGGATGATGTCCGCATTGCGTTTAACCTGCGCAAGGCTGCCGTTGTCAAAAAAGCCTTTCTCCTGCCGCCGCAAAGCAATTTCGGCTGGCGTTTCGTTGTCGATTTGGAGTTGGCTTCCGAACGGGAATTTGCGTCAAAGCTCGGCTCTTCCCATGCTTTGACCAATGATAATTATAAAGAAAGCAAAGTGGCGGAAAAAGCGGCGTCCAATAAACAGGTTATCAGAGAAAACAACGTCAAAAAAATAATCGTTCTTGATCCGGGGCATGGCGGTCAGGATCCCGGCGCTATAGGCTATTCCGGCGTTTATGAGAAAAATATAACTCTGGCTATGGGGAAAGAGCTGAAAGCCCTGCTTGACAGAAGGGGAAAATATAAAGTTTATCTGACCCGCAGTACGGATAAGTTTATTCCGTTGCGCGAACGCGTCAAAATTGCCCGCCGTTATAAAGCGGATTTATTTATGTCGATTCATGCTGACAGCGCCTTAAATCGCAATGCAAAAGGGCTGTCTGTTTATACGTTGTCTGAAAATGCGTCGGATAAGGAAGCCGCCGCGCTGGCCGAACGCGAAAACAAAGCTGATGTTATTTCTGGCTTGAACTTGGTCGAACATTCAAAAGAAGTTTCGGATATTTTGATTAACTTGGCTCAGCGTGAAACAATGAACCGTTCGTCTGAATTTGCGGCCTTTATGGTTCAGGAAATGAAAAAATCCGTCAAGCTGGTTGCAAACACACACCGTTTTGCCGGTTTTGCCGTCTTAAAAGCGCCTGATATTCCGGCTGTTCTGTTGGAAATGGGATATTTGTCAAACCGACAGGAAGAAAAGCTCCTCCAGCAAAAGAACTATCGTAAAAAACTGGCAGAATCAACGGCCGAAGCCATTGATAAATATTTTGAAAACATGCAGCATGCTTCTTTGTTCTAGGCTGTGAAAATCCTTTAATCGATAATTTTGCGTCCTTTTAAATTTCTTATAATAAAACATAAATTTATTTTGGCATTTTAAATTAAATGTTTTATAAGATTCTCCATACGTATTCAGAATAATTTATCATGATAAAATAGGGATGAAATGTTTAAGACTTTATCTTCGCTGATTAGCACGTTCTTTTTCTTTGCGGTCATCGCTTTTGTGCTGGTTATAAGCTCGTTGTGGGAATATGCCGGACAATTGCCCGATTATCACCAGTTGGCAAAATATGAGCCGCCGGTTACCACGCGCCTTTATGCGGGCGACGGACAGCTGCTTATGGAATATGCGAACGAAAAGCGTCTGTTCGTTCCTGTTTCCAAAATGCCTGAGAAAGTCAAACAGGCTTTCATTTCGGCCGAAGATAAAAAATTTTACAGCCATTCTGGAATTGATTTTGTCGGCATTGTCCGCGCAATTCTCGGCAATTTGAAGAACATCGGGTCAGGGCGCCGTCCGGCCGGTGCGTCCACAATTACCCAGCAGGTTGCCAAAAACTTTTTGCTGTCTTCCGAGCTTTCTTATACTCGCAAAATCAAAGAAGCCATTTTGGCAACGCGCATGGAGCAGGCATTTTCCAAAGATCATATTTTGGAATTGTATTTGAATGAAATTTATCTCGGCAACCGTTCGTATGGCGTTGCCGCCGCCGCATTAAATTACTTCGGAAAACCGCTTGATAAATTGGATCTGGAAGAAATTGCCTATTTGGCTGCTTTGCCCAAAGGCCCGAACAACTATAATCCGAAAACCAAATACGAAGCTGCGGTCGGCCGCCGCAATTGGGTAATAGACCGCATGTTTGAAGACGGTTATATTAGCGAAGAAGAAGCTCAGCAGGCAAAAGACAAACCGTTAAAAACGGTAGGCCGGAATAATGAGTTTGTAAAAGACGCCAACTACTTCAGCGAGGAAGTGCGCCGCGAAATCAGCCAGAATTACGGTAACGATGCGTTGTATGAAGGCGGATTAATCGTTCGTACGACTGTAGACCCGAAATTGCAGGAAATTGCGACCCGCGTCTTCCGTCAGGAAATAGAAAATTATGATACCCGTCATGGTTTCCGCGGGGCATTGGTCAATATTCCGCTGGATGAGAATTATACGGAAGCTTTGGCTAAAGTTGAGACGCCGAAAGGGGCAAAAGAAGGCTGGGAAAAAGCAATTGTTCTGGAGGTTGATAATAATAAGGCAATTATTGAAACGGCCGGCAAAGAGAAAGGCGAAATTCCGTTGCCTTTGTTGTCTTGGGCACGCAAAACGCTTAAAAACCAAGGCATAGGCGATGCGCCGAAATCAGCCGAAAATGTTTTGGCAAAAGGCGATGTGATTATGGTTGAAAAGGTTGATGCCAAGACGCTGGTATCTAAAAAACTGGCGGAAAACAGCTATTATCTGCGTCAGGTTCCGAATGTCGAAGGCGGTTTGATTGCTCTTGACCCGCATACCGGAAAAGTTTTGGCGGCCGTCGGCGGCTATGATTTCAAAAAATCTCAGTTTAACCGCGCAACTCAGGCAATGCGCCAGACCGGTTCCGCTTTCAAGCCTATTGTTTATATTGCCGCTCTGGATAACGGCTATTCGCCGACGGATTTGATTCTTGACGCGCCGTTTGTGTTAGACCAAGGTCCGGGGCTGCCGAAATGGAAGCCGGTCAACTATTCCAAAAAGTTTTACGGCCTGATGACCTTACGGCAGGGCATTGAAAAATCGCGTAACCTGATGACGGTACGTTTGGCACAGGATGTCGGCATGGATAAAGTGGCTGATTATGCTAAAAAGTTTGGCGTAAACGATCATCTGCCGCATTTGCTGGCGACCTCTTTGGGCGCCGCAGAAACCCATGTGGTGGATATGGCGCGCGCTTATGCGATAATGGTGAACGGCGGTAAAAACGTTAAGCCTTATTTTATTGAACAGATTCAGGATCGTTATGGGCGAAACCTGTTAAAACAAGATAAACGCGAATGCGAAAACTGCAATGTTGACGCTTGGGGCGAAGGTCAGGAAATTCCTCAGCTGAGCGATAACCGCGAGCAGATTATCGATCCGTTGACAGCCTATCAAATGGTTAGTATTTTGGAAGGTGTTGCCACAAGAGGCACTGCTGCCAGACTGCGCGGTATCGGCAAACATTTGGCCGGAAAAACCGGAACGTCTAACAAAAATCAGGACGCTTGGTTTGTCGGCTTTTCGCCGGATTTGGTCGTTGCGGTTTATGTCGGTTTTGACGAACCCAGAACTTTAGGGCGCGTGGAAACCGGAGCGGCTGCCGCTTTGCCGATATTTAACAATTTCATGCGCGAAGCTTTGGCAAATCAGCCGGATATTCCGTTCCGTATCCCGACAGGCATTAAGCTTGTCCGCATTAACCATGATACGGGTAAACCGGCCACGCCGGCAGACAAGTCTGTTATTGTCGAGGCCTTAAAACCTGATTTTGATTTTGATAAAAGCAAACAGCGCGTTATCGGCGGCGGTACTGATAATAATTCGGAAGCGGATGCCGATGACGATAAAAATATGTTCCAGTCAGATGAAGAAGGCGATGACTTCCAAGTCGGAACCCAATACTAAGCGGAGAAAAATATGAGAGCCGAAATTGTCGAAATGATTGAAGAAATCAAGCAATCGTTGGAATTGCTGAGGAGGTCTCTTTGACTATGATAATGCAGTCCTGCGTCTGGAAGAACTAAATTCTCTTATTTCCGACGGAAATCTTTGGGATAATCCTGAAAAAGCTCAAAAACTGATGAGCGAAAAAAACAATCTTGAAACAGGGCTTGGCAATTTTGATACAATGCAAAGCAGCCTGAATGATTATGCCGAGCTGGCTGAAATCGCCGATGCCGAAAACGACGAAGCCGTGCTTGACGATGTGGCCGTCCATTTGCAGGAGCTTAAAGCCAATGCCAAACGCGGCGAGCTGGAAGCCTTGCTTTCCGGCGAAGTGGACGCTAATGACGCATTTTTGGAAATCCATTCCGGCAGCGGCGGCACAGAAGCGCAAGACTGGGCTGAAATGCTGTTGCGCATGTATACCCGCTGGGCGGACGCGCATAAATATAAGGTTGAATATGTTGAGGAAGAAGAGGGCGACGTTGCCGGCATAAAGTCGGTCACGATTAAAATTATCGGACACAATGCTTATGGCTGGCTCAAGTCGGAAACCGGCGTTCACCGTCTGGTGCGCATTTCCCCGTTTGACAGCAGTGCCCGCCGCCATACAAGTTTTGCCTCCGTAGGCATATATCCGGTAATTGACGATGAAATTAACATAGAAATCAACGAAGCCGATTGTCGGGTGGATACTTATCGGGCGTCCGGCGCCGGCGGCCAGCATATTAACAAAACCGATTCTGCCGTGCGTATTACCCATATCCCGACCGGTATTGTTGTGCAGTGCCAAAACCAGCGTTCTCAATTTCAAAACAGGGAGAGCGCTTGGAATATGCTTAAAGCGCGTTTATATGAATTAGAGTTGAAGAAACGTGAAGAAAAAGCCGAAATAGCTCGTGACAATCAGGGGGACAACGGCTGGGGCTACCAGATCCGTTCATATGTCCTTCAGCCTTACAAGCTGGTGAAAGATTTGCGTACGGAAGTTGAAACTTCGGATACCAAAGCGGTTTTGGACGGGGATATTGATTTGTTTTTGGCTGCTTCTCTGGCTGCAAAAGTAGGATAACAAATGACGCGTTGGGCAAAATTCATAAAAAGGTTTTTCATCTGGCTGTCGGCCGGATATATTGCCTTTTGTATTTTTGCCTATTGCTGCCCGCAATATTTTTATTATCATCCGAGCCACGAGGAGCCGTCAATCGAAATCGCACGGGCAAATGGCTATCCGGCGCAAAAAGCTCAATATCGCTCGGCTGACGGCACGGAATTGTTTGCTTGGCAGACGCCTGTCGGCAATCAACGGAAAATAATAGTTTTCATGCACGGCAATTCTTATAATATCAGTAATTTCTATGCCAAAATGATACCTTTCGTCAATGCCGGTTACGGGACTTTCCTGCCGGAATTTCGCGGTTTTGGCGGAATAGACGGCGCTTTGCGCGAGCATAATCTGGCGGCAGATGCGATAGCTGCGATTGAATATCTGAACAAACAGGGATATAAAAATTCCGACATCATTGTTTACGGCATGTCTTTAGGTTCATATTTGGCAGTAAACAGCGTTTATCAATTGCAAAAAAACGGCAATTTTGCAGCGCTTATTTTAGAGGTTCCGTTTGACAGCGTTTTAAATACGGCTCGAGCGGTTGTTCCCGTACCGTTGCCTTTTTCGCTGATTGTCCGCGATTATTATGATAACCTACCTTTGGTTAGGGAAATTAAAATTCCGCTTCTGATTATGGGCGGAGCCAATGACAAAACTGTTCCCGTGCATTTGGCCGAAAATTTATTCAAAGAGGCAAATGAGCCGAAAAAACTGATAATTTATCCGAATGGCGCGCACAGTAATCTGTTTGATGTAGAAAATTATAAAGATATTTTGCGCTGGCTGAAAGGGGTTTTGCATGAAAAAGCTTAATCCGCGCATGTATCGTTTCCGCAAAATTTTGGATTTTACCGGCGTTATTTTTCTGGCGCTGTTTCTGTTGTTTTTGTGGCAGTTGTACCGCGGGCCGATAGCCGTTCCGTTCTTAAAGCCGTATATTATTAAGGCCTTGAACCATGATGACGCGCAATATCAGGTAACGCTGGATGACGTTAATATAGAATTGGTGCGTTCTATTAAACCTTTGAAAATCATTGCGACTAATGTTGATTATCGCAAAAATGACGGCAATTTTACGATTACAGCGCCCAAAACGTCGGTTTCATTCAGTATCAGGGCTTTGCTGCGCGGCGTGATTGCCCCGAGTTCGGTTCGGGTTATTAATCCGACAGTTTACATTTTTACCGATTACGGCGTGGAAGAAACAAACAAAAACGAAGCCAATCAGAAGAAAATTGAATATTACTTTGACGGTTTTGAAGACTTTGTCGAACGCTTTAATTCCGATGACAAGTCTTATCCGGAAAGCTATATTAATGACATCACCATTGAAAATGCCGAAGTCGAGTTTCATGAAGTCGACCTCGGGCGCAAATGGGTTTTTACGGATTTAAACTACAAATTTGAGCGTAACTTTTCCAATATTGAAAGCGAATTTAACGCTTTGATAAAAAATGACGACAGAATAGGATCTGTCGGTTTGGACGGCGAATTTCGCCCGTTGTCAAATAAGCTCGCGTTGCGTTTTTACTTTTCCGATTTGGTTCCTAATGACATTGTAAAAACGGTTTTAGGCGAGGAGGAAGACGCCAAGCTTTATCAGATAGATGTTCCGATCAGCGGCAATATTGATGCGTTGATTGATTTTGCCGAAGTCTTAAAATATAAAGATGACGTAATTCGCAGTCTGGATACGGCCGTTGAAAAAATAAAATTCAGTTTTGAAGGCGGCAGCGGAAAAATCCGTTTCTCAGATCAGGAAGACCAGAATTTTAATTTATCGGGCTTTATGCTGGAAGGCGACATAACGGCAGGTCTGGATAAAATCAAGATTGAAAATGCCGATTTTGATTTAGGAAAACAAAGGGCTGTCATCAGCGCTTACGTCAATGGTTTAAAAGACTATCTGCTGAAAAAGTCAATAGAGAATTTGTCTGTTAAGCTCAAAGCTCATGTCGACGGCATGAAGTTTGACGAACTCTATGATTATTGGCCGCGTTATTTGGGAACGGTTGCTTGGGACTGGTGCAAAGACAGCATTTCCGGCGGAGAAATCCAAAAAGCTGATTTCGAGTTTGACTTCGGCTATGATAAAAAAGCGAAAAAATTTGCGTTTTTGAATATGCAGGGACAGGGGAATATTGCCGATTCAAATCTTGATTATCTGAGCGGTATGCCTAAAGTTACCAATATGTACGGCACGGCGCATTTTTCGAACGATGCTATAAAAATAGATGTTGATAAGGCTGTCTCAAACAATGTTTTAATCAACGGCGGCTTTGTCAGGCTGTATGATTTGGATAAGTATGACAACTTTGCCGAAATCAGTCTCCAAGGAGAGTCCAGCATAACCGATGCGCTGAAATTGATAGATCACAAACCGTTAAATTATGCCAGCGAAATGGGTATCGCTCCGGAAGCAATTACCGGAACTGTGGACACGGATTTATATCTGAATTTTGAATTAAAGCAAAACCTCAGGCCGGATGAAGTCAAAGTCGCTGTCAAATCAGACCTGCATAATGTGGAAATTCCCGATATTATTGAGAAAAAAAGCATTAAGGCTGAAGAACTTAAGCTTGAAGTTGATAATAACGGGCTGAAAGTGACCGGCGATGCTTCAATAGAAGGTATCCCGCTCAGTTTGGTCTGGAATGAGCGTTTTACCGATAAAAACTATAAAAGCCGTTATAATATTTCATTCAAATTTGACGATGCTTTCAAAAAGAAAGTCGGCATTGAATCAGATATTATTAATCCGCCGTATATTTCCGGATATGCTTTGATTGATGCCGAGATTACCCGTTTTGACGATGAGCGCATGCAGATTGATATTAACGGTAATATGGCCAATGCGGATGTGGATTATGCTTTTCTTGGTTTGGTCAAGCCTTTGGGGCAGCTGGGAACAGCCAAAGTGCGTTTGAATTTTGTAGATGGAAAGCTCATTTCCGTACCGAATATCAGCTTTAATAAGCGCGATTTTGTTCTAAACGGCAAAATTGAATTGGATAAAGAACAACGTGTCAAAGTGGTTGATATTTTTAATATTAAAGCGCCGAAAACCAATGCCAAAGCCAAAATAGAACTGGCATACGGCAAAAAGAAAAAAGTAAAAATCAATGTTTCCGGCAGCAGCTATGATTTGTCAGAATTTTTTGACAAGACTGATGAGAAAACTGCCAAACCTAAATCTGCGGGCAAAAAGAATCAAAAAGAAGACGACGAATGGGAAAACGTGCCTGACACGGATGTTTTCATCGCCGTTAACAGCCTTTGGACCAATGAATATGTTTCTGTCAAAAATTTTGCGGGGTCAGCACAGCTGCGTAACGGCATCGGCATTCAGGAAATGCATTTAATCGGCAATTTCGGCGGCAACCAGAAGAAATACCTCAAACTTGATTATACGCCGCGCCCGGGTAAAGAATATCTGCTTGCCATTGACAGTAATGATGCCGGAAAAACCATGAAGTTTTTGCGCATTTATGACGACATGCGCGGCGGCAGGCTGAGTATCAGTGCTAAAAGAGACAAAAACAAAGCTTTTATCGGGCATGCCAAAATCCGCGATTTCAGCATCCATAATACGCCGGTTTTTGCCAAGTTGCTGACAGTTGCTTCTTTGAGCGGCATGGTCAATATGCTGACCGGCGAGGGAATGGCTTTTTCTCATTTGGACGCGCCGTTCGAATATAAAAATAAAATTTTGTCTGTGGCGGAAAGCAAAGCGTTTGGTAATGTTATGGGTATAACTCTGAAAGGCTATTACGACCGCAATACCGAAGATTTGAATATGAAAGGCGTGATTGCTCCCGCTTATGGACTGAATACTTTCATCGGAAAACTGCCGATTGTCGGCAATATTCTGAGCGGTAAAGACGGTACGGTATTTGCTGCCAATTATTCAATCAAAGGAGATATCTCTAATCCTGAGGTTAGCATCAATCCGCTTTCTGCTTTGAGTCCGGGATCGTTAAAAGATTTATTGTCATCAATATTCGGAAGTTCGGACAAATGAGGAAGTTTAAAGTAAAAATCGGGTTGGATTTTCACGGTGTTATAACGGATCGCCCCGAATTTTTCAGCGCTTTTTCAAAGGCTGTAAAAGAGCGTGGCTATGAACTTCATATTATAACCGGCGGTCCGAGAAAAACAGTTGAAGATTATCTGAACAGCCATAATATTTTTTATACGGCCGTTTTTGCAATTCTGGACTTTTATGATGCGCAGGGCGAAGTCAAATATTTCAGCAACGGTGAATTTAAGGTGCCGGAAAAGCTGTGGAATTCGGCAAAAGCCGAATACTGCAATTCACAGGGGATAAACATTCATATTGATGACGGCACCCAATATCAAAAATGGTTCACAACGCCGTTTTGCCATTATAATGCAGAAACCAATACCTGCCGTATCGGCGACTGTGTGACGATAGATTTGTCGCAAGATGCCGATAATGTTTTATGCCAAATTGAAGAAATGCTGAAAACCACGCAATTCTATTAATTAAAATTCATCCGGGCATTTATTGCCCAAAATGGCGAATTGCCGCTTTTCAAAAAGTTTTTTCTCAGAAAATTTAATGCTGCTGAGGCCGTTTTTGTTTCTCAGGCTGGCGATTTTCAGAGTCTCTTTGAGACAAGCCCGATCAATTGAGTGGCCGATTTCCTTAATGTTATGTTCATTTGCAATATAATGATACTTGTTTTCCAATTCTGAAAGTTTCAAGCTGCTTAATTGCAGATATTTTTTTGTATCCATTTTTATTCCTATTGGCTGGCCCAAAGAATGCGGTTGATCAGTTTGACATCGGCAATGGCAATAATCTTTTCTTCGGCAGGATTGTTAATATCGGTTATAACCAGTTGAGACGGCGTGCGGCGGATAAATTCTTTTAGGAGTAGCTTGTCTTCATTCAAAAAAATTGCAACACGGTCGCCTTTGCGTATATCTGAATTTGCAGATAGTATAACTGTGGAACCGTGACGGTATAGCGGCAGATATTCGTCAGTATTAATTTCTGCTGCGTAGAGAATGTCTTTTGCATCAGGAAAAATAATCTTATTCCAGCCGGCCGTTTTTAAGTATTTATCTTCAATTTTAGGATTGCAGCCTAATTGTGAGAGCTTAATAAAGGGGATTGTTCCCCCCTCAAATTCTTCCTCGCTGTTTCCCATATTGTAAAATTGCTCAAAAGTAATATTGCAAACTTCAAGAAGCTTGTTGACACTATCCATGGAAGGCCATCTGTTTTTTCCGTCCGGACGAATTCTTTTGCTTTTATTAAACGTTGTTGCGTCCAGCCCGGCTAGTTTAGCCAGCCCCGAAGGGGATAATCCTTTGCTTTGGGCTAACTTATCAACAGAGTTCCATATCGTGTCATATTTCATTTTAGCTACTCTTTAATTAGGGTTTCAAAGGTGTTTGTGTTATTATAAACAATTATTGTTAGGAATCAAATCTTTTTTGTGTTGAAATTCCTACAACTTTATATATAAATTTCACATGGTTAACATTTGGTTAATTGTAGTGTGTTTTTAAGGGAGACAATATGAGGGAAGATTATGAACCGTTTAACAGCGCAGAAGAAGTCTGGTTTTGGTTCTGCAACAGCTTATCGGCACGCGGAGGACTGCGTTCAAAAAGCGATTATTGGGGAAAATTAAGAAATTGTGAAATATCGGATATCTATGGAATAGTAAAGAATATGAAGAAGAATCACCATTTAACAAACAGGCATTTGCGTGTGATGACGGAATGGGGAGAAAAGCAAGTTTCTCCTTGGTATGACAAACGCGCGAAACGTAGTGAAATACGCCTATGGGAAGAAGCAATGCGCAACTTTGACGTGTATTTGAAATATAAGGAAATTCTATAAAAGGAAAACCTAATGTATGATTCTATGTTTAATGAAAAATATTTTGGCAATGGATATGTTGTCTTTGAGCATGAAACAAACCTTTGGTGGCTTCGTTTTCTAAAAAAGGGTTTCCGGCATTGTTATTTGCTGCTGAAACTCTCGGGGGAGAAAGAGCAGTGGCTTGAAATTAATCCGATGTCTAATCAGATATGTTTTTTTGTGCACGCCAATCCTTTGAATTTTGATTATATTTATCATTTGAAAAAGAAAGAAAATATTAAAGTTATTCCGGTAAAGTTCCGACAAGCGCCTCTCAAGGCAGCGCCTTTGGCGCCGTTTACCTGCGTTGAATTTGTTAAAAGGGTGCTTGGAATCCATGACGTATGCATAGCCACGCCATATAAATTGTATAAATATTTAACAATTACTCAGAATTGTAGGAAAAAAGTCTTGACAAATGATTTTTTTTAATTTATAGATGATTCTATCACTTGCCAGTAGTGTATCCAAAAAAAGTTAAAAGTTCAGCCAGCGGTTGGACTTTTTTTTATGGAGTTTTATTAAATGCCAGTCAAAAAAATAAAAACTCTTCAGGCTTTGAAAAAGAATTTGAAAAAAACGCTGCCACAGAAAATATCTGAGGTGATACAAAGCTATGAAGATTTTTCGGAACAGCCGGCTCCGGTTGATGCCAAAGGGTTCAGCGCGCATCATACCGCCTGCAAATCGGCGGTTATTCATGCCGAAACTCTGCTAAAGCTTGCGCGCTGGACAGAAGACGAATTGCTGCCTGCTGAGGATAATTCGGCGGAGCTGACGTCGATGCAGCAGCTTTTGGCAGAAGCTCAGGCAGAAGATTTGCCGGAGGATGAAGAATGAAGCAGACGCTTTGGGGCGTCGGCTTTTTTGAATTTGTATATGTTTGGTTTCGCCTTCAGGGAATGAAAATTCCGCGGCATCAAAACAAGATGTTGCGTTGGTTGTCAAAACTTTATGCGAAACCGTCAGACAGGCAGGGCTTGCTGATGGCCTTTCGCAATTCGGGAAAATCGACGATTGTCGGGCTGTTTTGCGCATGGGCTTTGTATGATAATCCCTCTTTGCGGATTTTGGTAATGGCAGCAGATCATGCATTGGCCAAGAAAATGGTGCGCAATGTCAAAAGGATAATTGAGCAGCATCCGCTTGCGAAGCATTTGAAACCACAAAAGCAGGATCAATGGGCTTCGGGGCAGTTTACGGTTGTCCGCCCTCAGGAATTAAGAGATCCGTCGATGCTGGCAAAAGGCATCGGCGCCAACATAACCGGCTTGAGAGCTGATTTGATAATTTGTGATGACGTTGAAGTGCCTAAAAACTGCGATACGCCGTTAAAGAGACAGGAACTGCGGGAAAAGCTCAATGAGCTTGATTACATTCTCACCCCGCAGGGAATGCAGTTATATATCGGAACACCGCATAATTTTTATACGATTTATCAAACGGAGACTGAAAAATCAAAGCCTGAAACCGAGCCTTTTTTACGCGGCTTCAAGAAACTGGAGCTTCCGGTGCTTGATAAAAACGGAAATTCAAATTGGCCGGAACGTTTCAGTATTGAAAAAATTGCTTCGATTCGCGCTCGTTCGGGCGAAAATAAGTTCTTGTCGCAAATGATGCTGCAACCGGTCAATTTTTGCGACAGCATCTTGGATCCGTCTCGTCTCAGGACGTATAACGAAGAAATCGTTTTAAGCGCGGCCAATAATCGCGAGTTCTTAAAAATCGGCGATAAAAAAATGGTGGCGGCTTCTTGTTGGTGGGATCCGTCTTTTGCGTCTCAAAAAGGAGATAACTCGGTGATTGCCTGCGTGTTTACCGATGAGGAGGGGCATTATTGGCTGCATGATTTGGAATATATCAGGCTTGGCCATGAAAGCTGTGATAATGCCGCTTCCGCCCAGTGCGAAAAAGTGATCGCTTTTCTGGAACGCAATTATCTGAATGCCGTCCGGATTGAAGCAAACGGCATCGGCAAATTTTTGCCGGGGATTTTGAAACAAGCGCTTAAACGCCGCAATCTCAGGGTTGCGGTTTTAGAAATGTATTCAACTGCCGGCAAAGCTGCGCGGATATTGTCCGCTTTTGAGGTTTTGCTGGCTGAAAGGGCTTTAAATGTACATCAGAAAATCTGGACGACGCCGTTCATTGAAGAAATGCGCGAATTTAGCGTTGAAGGCTCTCATCATGACGATGCTCTTGACGCTGTTGCCGGCTGTTTGGCTGCTGAGCCTGTTCGGCTGCCTGTTTTTGCTGTTGACGGCGGCAAGGCCAGGATGAACAGCTGGCAGGGAAGCTCTCGCCAGTTCAATGCTCAAACCGGCTTTGAAATAGAATAAGGAATTTTAACAATGTTTAATGAAATAACGACCTGGGTGGCCATGGTCGAACTGCCGGCTTTTGCCGCCTTGTTTCGAATGGTGCTGCGCAACAAAAAGGAGGCAGATGCCGAATTAGAGCAGGCTAAAGCCGCGCAGGAACAACAAATATTGGATTTGAAAGATGCTTTGGCTGATTTCAAACTCCATGTCGCCCGCAACTATGTGTCGGTGAACTATCTCAAAGATGTTGAGAGCCGGTTAACCAATCATCTGCTGCGGATTGAGAAAAAACTTGATGAAGTAGGAAAAAACAGATGAGCGATTTAACAATTGATATTCTGGCCAAAACCATTTTCGGCGAAGCCAGAGGCGAACCTCTTTCAGGCCAGGAAGCTGTTGCTTCGGTGGTTATAAACCGTGTTGCCTTCAGCAGAAAATACGGGCATTACTGGTGGGGAAACAATATTGCCGAGGTTTGCCAAAAACCGTACCAGTTTTCTTGTTGGAATATGGATGACCCCAACTACAGGATTTTGTTGAAGGCAAATGAAGATAATCCGGTATTTGCAACCTGTAAGCGGATTGCCCGCCGCGCGGCTGCCGGATTGCTGGAAGACCGAACCGGCGGCGCAACGCATTATCATGTCAAAAAGCTGCGTCCTAAATGGTCCGTAGGCAAAATCCCCTGCGCCGAAATCGGCAGTCATTTTTTCTATAACGACATTGAGGAATGAAAAAATGATAAGCAAAGTTCTGGGAAAAATAGGACTGCCTATTTTAGTAAAGTTTGTCAGTTCGTCATTGAACAAACTTGATAATGATGCCGCAAAAAAGGCAGGTTCGGCTTTGTTTGAAGTGAGCGATGCCATAAAACAGGGCGAAATATCGGTAGAAGCGTTGAAAGAAGCCAACCGCCATGCCGAAAAAACACAGGAGGTTGAAAACGAATTTGATGCCAAAACATTAAGCACGATTAATGAAACAATAAGGCAGGAATTGGCTTCCGAAGACCGTTTTGTTCGTTTTTGGCGTCCGGCTTTCGGATATTCCGTGGCTTTGGCCTGGCTGCTGACAATCTCAACGGTTTGTTATGTGATTATTGCCGATTATCCGAATGTAACAGAAATAATCGCATCGCTGGTCGAAACCACCTCTTTGTGGAGTATTGCTCTGGGCGTCCTTGGCGTTCAGGTTGTCAAACGCTCTCAGGAAAAACAAAGCAAAAAAGGCGAAGACATCTTTTCAAAAACAGTCAACAAAATTTTTTAACGCAGCCCTTGGAAACAAGGGCTTTTTTTTAGGAGAAAACAAATGGGAAAAGTATTCAGCGGAACCCCGAAAATAGAAGTCAGCAAAGTCGATACGGCAGCAGAGGCGGAAAGAAACGCCGAAGCCGAGCGCCAGAAGGCTCTGGAACGGCAGCGCCGCGGTTTGGACAGCACGATACGCACATCTTATACCGGAATTCTGGATCCGCAAAATATGGATTTGAAGCGCAAAAAACTGCTTGGAGAATAATTAATGGACAACAAAATCGAAAAACTTATCGAACGTTATAAAAAAGCGGAAGAACGGCGCCGGCAATGGGAACCGCATTGGCAGGAGTGTTATGAATATGCGCTGCCGCAGCGTGAAAATGCCTGTTCAATGCAGGTATCGGAAAATTGCGGTTCAAAAAAGAATATTCACCTTTTTGACGGAACCGCGCCCGATGCCGTCGATCAGCTGGCCTCATCGCTTTTGGCGGAACTGACGCCGCCTTGGGCCAAATGGTTCGGCTTAAAGGCAGGTTCTGAACTGACTTCGGAAGAGCGGAGCCAAGTAGCTGATACCTTGGAGAAAACATCAGAAATCATGCTTCAAAATTTTGAACATTCTAATTTTGCGGTTGAGATTCACCAATGTTATCTGGATTTGGTAACGGCGGGAACAGCCTGCCTTATGTTTGAAGAAGCGCCGCTTGGGGAAAGCTCTGCCTTTCGCTTTTACGCGGTTCCTCTGCGGGAAATTGCGCTGGAAGAAAGCGCTGACGGGCGTTTGGATACGACTTTTCGCCGTTCGGAAATCCGATTGGAAGCAATCGGCTTGCGTTTTCCTGAGGTTGAAATTCCCGAGATCTGGCAGGAAAGGGCAAAAAATGACAGCGATTTTCGTTTGAGTTTGATTGAAGCCGTTATGCCCAGACACGGCAAATTCGGCGCTGCCGGTTATGAATATACGGCTTTCGTTTGGGATGAAAATGCCGGCATCGAAGAAAATCTGGTTGTCAAGGAAGGCATTTTTGATACGTCGCCGTTTATTAATTTCCGCTGGCTGAAAGCGCCGGGAGAAGTTTACGGGCGGTCGCCGGTCATGAAAGCGCTGCCGGATATCAAAACGGCCAACAAGGTTGTGGAACTGATTTTGAAAAACGCGTCAATTTCGGTGACAGGCATTTGGCAGGCCGATGATGACGGCATTTTAAATCCGGCCAATATCAAACTGGTTCCGGGAGCTATTATCCCGAAGGCTGTCGGCTCCAAAGGGCTGACGCCTCTGGAATCTCCGGGTAAATTTGATGTTTCTCAACTTATTTTGGAAAACCTGCAAAAGCGGATTAACCATTCTTTATTGGCAGACCGCTTGTCTCAGGTTGAAACGCCGAACATGACGGCAACCGAAGTTTTGGAACGTTCGGCAGAAATTGCGCGGATTTTGGGCGCCAGTTTCGGGCGTTTGCAGTCAGAATTGCTGACGCCGCTTTTGAAAAGGGCTTTTCATATTTTGCGCCGCCGCGGCGATATCCTGAATTTTGACTTAGACGGCAAGATTGTCGATTTGCAATACAAATCTCCTCTGGCCATGCTTCAGGCCAAAGCAGATGTCGGCAATATTTCCGAATGGGTCGGCATTGTTTCCGGAATGGGTATCGGTGCCATGGCAGCAGTCAATATGTTTGAGGCTGCCAAAACAATCGGGCAAATTTTAAATGTACCGGCCAAACTGATTAACGAGCAGCCGCTTGATTTGGAATTGCCTGAACTCGGCGACGGAGCTTCTGACAATGCCGCCGCATAGTAACATTTATTGCACGGAGCAAATGGGCGATGAGGAAATCCGCGCCGCGTTTGCCAAGTGCTTTAAAACCGGAGAGGGCATGGTTGTCCTCTCTTTTTTGCGCCGTTTGACCGTTGAGCGTTATTTGGGTCCTGATGCCTCAAGTGACGAATTGCGCCACTTAGAAGGGCAGAGACATTTAGTCAAGCTGATAGAAAAGCTCGGCGGACGGCAATCATAATTTTTTAGAAAGGATAAATAATGGAATTACAAAAAGAAAAAAATCTGGTTGAAGCATCTTCAGCCGGTTCAACAGAGAGCAGCTTTGCCAAATATCCGAAAGCTTTGCCGGAACAGTTCTTGGATGAAAAAACAGGACAGGTAAAGCTGGAGGAATTAGTTCGGGCATACAACGATTTGGCTGCCAGAGACGACAATCTCGTTGAAACTAATCTGCGCAATATTCCCGAAAGCTATGACAAATATCAAATCAAGTCGCCGTCGCCGCTGCTGGACGTTGATGACGATATTTTGAAAAAGTTTTATGAAAAGCGTTTCACTAATGAACAGGCGCAGCTCGTTTATGACTTGGCCGGCGAAAGGGTTTTGCCTGTTTTGGGCGAAATGGGCGTCAATTTTGAAGCGGAACGCCAATTGGAAAAACTGAGCCGGCATTTTGGCGGCAGAGATAAGTTTAATGAAGTCTCGCGCCAGATTTCTGCTTGGGCGAAACAAAATGTCAACCCCGAAGTTTATGATGCGCTTGGCTCGACGGCAGAGGGCGTTATTGCTTTGTATAACATGATGTCTTCTTCCGAACCGTCTTTGAGCAAAGAAGGCGGCGCGGTTGAAAATCTGAGCGAAGCATCTCTGCGCAAGATGATGGAAGACCCCAGATATTGGAGAGACAAAGACAGCGCTTACATTGCCAAAATCACCCGCGGCTTTGAAAAGCTTTATCCCGAAAAATAACCACAGAATTTATATATAATCACTAATCAGGAGTAATAAATTATGACAACACAAGTCAGCAAGTCTTTTATTAAAAACTTTGAAGCAGATGTCCATTTGGCTTATCAGCAAATGGGCTCTAAATTAAAAAACACCGTCCGTTTTAAGAACGATGTCATCGGTTCTTCAACCGTTTTCCAAAAAGTCGGCAAAGGCATCGCCTCCGGCAAAGCCCGCCATGGTTTGGTTCCGGTAATGAGCGTAGACCATTCTCCGGTCGAATGCGAGCTGCAGGATTATTATGCCGGCGATTGGGTCGATGCTTTGGATGAACTCAAAATGAGCATTGACGAACGCCGCGTGATTGCTTCCGCCGGCGCTTACGCCTTGGGCCGCAAAACCGACGAATTGATTATCGGCGCTTTGAACAAAGCGTCTGACGGCAATGATGTCGGCGATTATGGCAAAGCTTTGGCTAAAGCTGATATTTTGAACGCTTTTGCCAAACTTAATGAAAAAGATGTTCCTGATGACGGCCAGCGTTTTGGCATTGTCGGCCCGTTGCAGTGGAATGCGCTGCTGAATATCCCTGAATTTTCAAGTTCTGACTATGCCGGCGACAACCTGCCGTTTTTGAAAGGCACTGAGAGCCGCAAATGGCTGGGCATTAACTGGATTATGCACACCGGATTGCCTTTGAACGGCACCAACCGCGACTGCTTCATCTTCCATAAAACGGCCGTCGGCCACGCTTCCGGACAGGATGTCAAGTCAGACATCACCTGGCACGGCGACCATGCCGCCCACTTCGTCAATAACATGATGAGCCAGGGCGCCTGCCTGATTGACGAGACCGGCGTTGTCCGCATCAAATGCAAAGAAGCTTAATTCAATATTTAAGAAAGGAAAAAAAAGAATGTCATATAATTCTAAAAATTTCAGCGTAATGGCTTATGCCAACGGTTTCACCCTGTGGAACTACACGACCGAAGACGAATTGGCCGCGGTCAAAGCCGACGGTTATTTTAATGAAATTGCGCCGTTTGCCAGACCCGGAGATATGGTTTTGGTAAATGCAGATACGGCAAACGCGCCGCAGCCCGCAATTTTGTCTGTCAGCAGCGTATCTTCCGAGAGCGTCACCGTTGCGGTTATTGCTCCATATACGCCTGCCGCATAAGTTTTTAACCCGTACATCTATTGGCAAATGAGGGGGAGCCTGTTTTCAGGCTCCCTTTTTTATCAGGAGAAACACCTCATGACCTATACCAGCATAAGCTTATGCTCCAAAGCTCTGCTCAAAATCGGAGCCTCTACCATTACATCTTTTGAAGAAGGGACTGCCGAAGCCGAAGTTGCGGCAAACCTTTACCCCTGTATCCGTGACGGGCTGCTTTCCGCTTATCCTTGGAGTTTTGCCGTAGCTCAGGCAAAATTGCCGCGTTTGGAGACATGCCCTTTGGCGGATTATGATTTTGCATATCAGCTGCCGAATGATTTTTTGCGGATTGTTTCGGCTGGTTTCGGTTCAAAAGGGCGCGGCATTGAATACCGCATTGTGGAAGACCGCCTGCATACCAACTTGAACGGAATCAATCTGACTTATATATACCGGCCGGATGAAAATATTTTTCCGGCTTATTTCTGTGAAGCGCTGATAAATAAACTTGCTTTTGAATTTTGTATTCCGTTGACGGAATCTTCAAGCCGCGCGGAGTTTTTAAATAAATTGGCAGAAGCTTCAATCAGCCGCGCCCGTTCGATTGACGCGCAGCAATCCACCCCGTCTTGTTTTGAAGATTTCAGTTTGGTGGAGGTCAGGCAATGAGTCAAATTTGTGTCAAAAGCAATTTTACGGCCGGTCAGGTTTCGGCCAATTTATTCGGGCGCGGCGATTTGCGGATTTTTGAAAACGGCGCCAAAACGCTGCAAAATGTCATAATTCACCCGACCGGCGGCGTTTCGAGACGCAGCGGCCTGCGTTTTATTGATGAATTGCCGTCATCGGCCCGCCTGATTGCTTTTGAATTTAATACCGAACAAACTTATTTGCTATGCCTGCTTAATCAAACAATGACGGTTTATAAAAACGGCGAAGCGATTGCTTCATTGGAAACGCCGTGGACTTTGGCACAGCTTAAAAACATCAACTGGACGCAGAGTGCCGACACGTTGCTTATTGTGCATCCTGATGTGGCTCCGCGCCAAATCAGCCGCAATGCCAATGAAGAATGGCAAATCGGAGAATGGGAATACTATACGTCAGGCGGGCAGGTTTTTTGCCCGTATTTTAATTTTTACCAACATAAAACGAAACTGACGCCGAGCGGAACCTCCGGCAACATTACTTTAACCGCAGATAAAGAGATTTTTACTTCGGCTTATGTCGGGATCCGTTTGCGCATAAACGGCGGTCAGGTGACAATAACTTCCGTTGCTTCGCCGGCCAAATGCAATGCGACGGTTAACAAAAACCTTTCCGGCAACGGCGGAACGACAGATTGGGAGGAGCAGGCTTTTTCGGCCTTACGCGGGTATCCGAATGCGGTAACCTTTCATCAGGACCGTATGGTTATCGGCGGTTCAAAAAGCCTGCCGAACCGCATGTGGCTGTCAAAATCGTCGGATTTGTTCAACTTTGACATCGGAACCGGCAAAGATGACGAAGCGATAGATTTTGCCATTTTGTCTGATCAGGTTAATGCCATTACCAGCGTTGTTTCCACCAGACATCTGTTGGTTTTTACCACCGGTGCCGAATGGATGGTTTCGGGCGAACCGCTCACGCCGTCAAGCATCAGGCTGAACCGCCAAACCAACATCGGCAGCTATGCGCGTTATACCTTGCCGCCGCAGAATATTGACGGTGCCACGACATTTATTTCGCAAAGTGGCAAACAATTGCGCGAATTTTTATATGCCGATGTCGAACAGGCCTATCAGGCCAAAGATTTAACCTTGCTTTCAAGCGGCATTATCAGCAGTCCGAAAGACACGGTTTATTATCAGGACGAGAGCGTTTTATACATTGTTTTGGAAGACGGGAGCGTTTCCTGCCTGACAACTTACCGGACGGAAGAAGTCAATGCCTGGAGCCGGCTTAAGACTGCCGGAGAATTTATGTCTACGGCGGTTATCGGCGACGATATTTATTTTGTGGTCAAACGCGGAGAAAGTTTCTTTTTGGAGACTTTTGACGAAGCCTTTTTTGTAGACTGCGGAAAAAGATTTACAGCGGAAGAACCTCAGGCGGAATGGAGCGGGCTTGACTATTTGGAAGGCAAAGAAGTGATGGTTGTCGCCGATGAATTTACCGTCGGTTCTTTTCCCGTTATTGACGGCAAAATCACGCTGAATGAAGAAGCCTCTGAAATTATGGTCGGGCTGCCGTATGAACATATTATCGAACCGCTGCCGTTTATGAATGATGCTATGCGTCCGTTCCCGCCGAAAGCTTACCGTGTGGTCTACGGGTTGTTTCGCATTATAGCTTCAAAGTCGCTGAAACTTGATTTTGGCAGCGGCTATTTTGAAGTGCCGCTGAAAAAGATGTATCGCAATCAGATTTTGGATTCGCCTCCGACAATTTTTAACGGAGACGTTGAGTTGCGTTCTATCGGTTGGATAAGAGATTTGGAAAAACCGATGTGGAGCATCAAAAGCGAGGTGCCTTGCGCCTTTACGCTGCTTTCGGCAGTAAATGAAATCAAAACCAAAGATTAGGAGAAAACAAATGGGAGGAATTAGTCTGGCAACGGCCGCTTCGGTCGGTATGACGGCAATGAATCTGATGAACAATGCTTCCGCTGATAAACAAAGAATGAAATATATGGAAGCAAATCGCCAAGCCTCGGCCCAAAAGAGGAAAAATCTGCTTGAAACGCAATTGGCAAACCGCCGCGCTGGATTGGGCGCCATAGGCATCACATCGAGCAAATCGGCAGCCGCCGTCGAACAGCGAATGGCTAAAGAAGCTTATGAAGACATTGCCGAAAATAATTTCAAATATCAGCAGGAATACGAAAACCTGCGCCGCAGCGGCAACCGCAATTTATTGTCGTCTGTCATCTCAACCACCGGAAAAATAATCAAATAAGGAGAAATAAAATGCCTAGAACCAAAATGACTTATCGTGAAAAAAGACAACGCGCCTACAACAAATATCTGCCGGTCGGCGACCAGTTGGATACAATCTTGAAAGCTTTTGACTTTGTGCTTCAGGCCGGCGGCGACTTGCCGTATGAACTGATAGACCTGATAGAAAAATGGCAGGATATCAAAGCAAAATATCCTAAAGAAAATTAAACAGGAGGAGAAGAAATATGGCTAACTTGATTCGTTATATTACTCAGGAAGACCCGATGGAAAAAATGCGCCGGCAGAAAGAAAACGAGAATCCTGACGCATCCGCCGGATTTTTTAACACGCCGTCAAGGACCGCCGCGCAAGCGGCGGATCCTGACCATGAGATTCGCGAAAGAATGTATCCGATAATTAAAGCTCATGAAGGAAATAAAAATTTTCCCTATAAAGACAGTGTGGGCAAAATTACAATCGGTGCCGGCATCAATATTGATGATGAAGACAAATTCAGAAGCATGGAGTGGATGGATGAGCAGAAACGGAGGATTCGTCCCGATGATGCTGTTAAATATCGAAATGTTTTACACGAAATGGAAGGAAATAATTATAAAGCCGATTATTATGAGGATAAAACGCCGCTGCGCATTGCCGATGAAGAAATACGACGGTTATATGACATGCATGTGAATAATGATTTGAAAGAACTGCGGGACACGTTTAAAGATTTTGACCGTTTTCCGCCGGAACTGCAAAATGTTTTACTGGATATCAAATATAACACCGGCAATGTCTTGCCAATAAATTGGCCAAATTTACATAAGGCTATTGCTAAGCGCAGCATTAAAGGAATATTAGATAATGTACATAGATACCAGGTTGGTATAAAACGCAACCAATGGGCTGAAGATGAAATCCGCAAAATCAAAAGGCTGAATTATTAAGGATTATCATAAATAAAAAATGTATCTTGAGAAATATATTCTTCTTCTATGGGAGATTTAAAATATATAACAATAAAAATCCCATCAGAATCTCTTTTTTGCGAGACAATACGGTATAAGGTTCTTTTTTCTTTTTCGTAAGCGCCTTCGCAATCAAGCGTGACTGTGTCCATAGTGTTTTCGGCAAGGGTGCATTTTTGCTCTAAAACTGTACCCTTGTTGTCACTAACTAGAGAAGTCGGCGTAATTTTTGTCCGCCATGCCATGGTTGAAACCGGTTCCATCGTTTTATAAAACAACGGATTGACAAATCTTTGTTCTTGTTCAGCCGTTGCATGGCAACAGTTGAGTAATATTAAGGATATGAATGTAAATATTTTTTTCATCACTTTTTCTCCGTATAAACAGAAGATGAAATCCGTAAAATCAGAAGATTAGACTATTGATTATATTCATAAATAATGAACGTTTCCTGATTGGAGAATATCTCTTCACGTGGATATTTATCGTGCATATATATAATCATTCCTCTGCCGTTATTTCCTTTAAGGACAAAGCGGTATAAGGTTCGGATTTCTTTTTCGTAAGCGCCTTCGCAGTTAAGCGTGACAGCTTCCATGGTGTTTTCGACAAGGGTACATTTTTGCTCTAAAACTGTACCCTTATTGTCACGAACCACAGAAGTCGGCGTAATTTTTGTCCGCCATGCCATGGTTGAAACCGGTTCCATCGTTTTATAAAACAACGGATTGACAAATCTTTGTTCTTGTTCAGCCGTTGCTTGGCAAGCACCCAGTACAATTAAAAGCAATATCATAAATATTTTTCTCATCACTTTTTCTCCATATAAACAGACTAATTGAAATAAATTATTTGGCAATATTAATCCTTGCAAAAGTTTAATTTTTTGAAAGTATGTTTACTTTTTATTTAGCCAATCGGGACTATATTCCAAACGAAAGCGATTCTCTGTAACGGAAAAAGCAATGCTGAATACGATTAATGAAGAAATTGTCCATGTCAACGGCGTACCGCAGCGTTTGATTATCTTTCTGCATGGCTATATTGATAACGCAGATTACCTGAACAATACTCTCAAAGATTTTATCTGCCGCTTTGACAATACGGCAATCCATTTGCCGCAGGCGCCGATTTCTTGCGAGGTTTTGGAAGACAAGCGCCAATGGTATTCTATGCACCGCTTTGACCCGAATGATGAACGCAAGACGGTTGCGACAATGGACGAATGCGTTGCCATTTATGATAAAATGGCGCTGGGTTTGGAAGAAGCCCGAACATATCTTGACGAATATATTGACAATTGCCTGAACGAATATCAGCTGGAAGACAAAAATTTGTATCTTTGCGGTTTTTCGCAAGGGGCAATGCTGGCGCTTTATACCGCCTTAATGCGCGAAAATAAAATCGGCGGCGTTGTCAGCTTCAGCGGCATATTGGCATCGCACAGTTTTTTGCAGAAACATTGGCATTCAACGCCGGACGCGTTGTTGATACATGGCAACGGCGATAATCTTGTCCGCTTTGAAGCATTGGATTTTACTCAAAAGAATTTGGAAAAAATCGGCTGCAATGTTGAAACAAAAGTCATTGAAAACGGACAGCACCGCATTTCGGAAGAGGGGCTTGCCGCCGCCGCCGATTTTATTTTAGGCAAAAAGCCTGCTAGAAAAAAGATTGCGATTTAATCAGTCCGCCGTCTTCAACCAGCTTGTTGCGCCCGCGTTCAATTTCAAATTTTGATAAAGACCCGAGATTTTTTTCATAAATTTCGCCATAGTTGCCAAGCTCGGTAATGGCTGTTTTGACCCAAGTCGGTTTGAGCTGAAACTTGTTCCACAAATCGGGATTAATACCCAAAAGGTTTTTGATTGAACCGTCTTTCACGCCGATAAAAATATCAATATTTTTGGAGTTGATCCCTTTCTTTTCAGCCAAAGTAACAGCGTTCATAATCCATTTAATGGCAATGCGAAGCTTCTGGTTGTCTTTGAGGACCTGCGCATAAATCGGCTTGTCGGCAATCACTTCCGGCAGCAAGACGAGGTTCATATTGTCATTGTTCACCTGGTCATAAACGCTTTTCAGATAAATCTCATTGCCGGTAAACAAATCGCAGCGCTTGAGCAGGAAAGCCTCTTTAGCACGCACCCTGTCGGCAAAAAACAGCGGCTGCAAATCCAAGTCATATTTGTCGCTGTAGTCTTGCAGATTGTAATAGTCTTCTGAATTTGTAACCACGCAGACTTTCTTGCCTTTATAAGCTTCCATTGAGGTCGCACCTTCAATTTTTTGCGCCAGAAACATCTGGCGGGCATAATACATCAGCTCTGCCTGAGTTGCTTTGCCGCTGACGTCGCGGCTGGCTGTTCCGGGGGCATCGCCGAGCATGATGTCTATTTTATTGGTGGCAATGGCTTTGTTGACCTGCGAGGGTTTGACGTCAACCAGTTCAAAACGGTCTGAACGTCCGAAAACGGCGATTGAAAAAAGCCGGCACAAATCAGCGTCAATGCCGCGCCAATATCCGGCTTCATCCTTATAAGCATAAGTGTTGCTTTGCAGTTCCGAACCGCAACGCACCGTGCCTCGGGTATTAATGTAACGAAAACCGGTATCAGCGGCTTCTGCTTGTCTGACGGCAAAAATACAAAATAACAGGACAACCCAAAATTTAAGTTTCATTTTATTAACCAATATATGCTATAATAAATCAAATTTGCGATTACTATAGGACATATTTTCATGAAAAGTAAGAGATTTTTACAACTTATTATCGTCTGTTTTTGTTTGCTGGGCGCAGCGGCCGTTCAGGCTGCGGGACCGTCGTCGGCAGCCGCTGAGCAATGGGCTGAAGATAAAGGAAATCTGCTGCTTGAAACGTTTCAGGTTAAAGATATCGGCAAAAAATATAAATTATTGGATGAATTGTTTATAGAGCATGTCGACTTGCCGTATATTTCCAAATTTGTTATAGGCAAGCATTGGCGCGAAATGACTCCCGAGCAGCAGCAGCGCTATCAGGAATTGTTCAAGCGCTATGCTTTGGGCGTTTATAAAAGCTTTCCTCTGACTTTTGACAAGCCGATAACTTTTTCGATAAATAATGCCCGGCCCGGCAACGGTTATACTGATGTTTGGGCTTTTATAGATTTGGGCGGCAATTGGCAAAACGAGGGGCAGTCTCAAAAAATAAACGTGATGTTTCGTTTGACGGGACAAAATAATAAGATAAAGCTGATAGATTTGAAATTGGCAGAAAGCAGCCTGATTTTATCTTACCGCAACCGATTCTACCAAATGGTTGCCGATGTTGACGGCGATATGGAATGGTTTTTGGAAGACCTTGAAAACTCCGTCGTTTCAACAGAGCGGACAAATCAGATGAAATTGCAAAACCAATAGGGAATAAATTACACTTTGTATATAAAATAGCCTTGAATTTATTGGCGGAAACTTATAATATCCACTTTAGTTTTTTTAATTCTGAGGTGGATTTTTTTTATTATGACGGAAATCAAAGTTAGATTTGCCCCGAGCCCGACCGGTTATATGCACATCGGCAACACGCGCACGGCATTGTTTAATTGGCTTTTGGCAAAAAAGCTGGGCGGAAAATTTATGCTGCGTATTGATGATACGGATAAATTGCGTTCAAAAGAAGAATATGAGCTTTCTCTGCGGGAGTCTTTAAAATGGCTGGGATTAGTCTGGGAAGAAGAAGCCCGCCAGTCGGCTCGTTTTGACCGCTATAACGAAGTTGTTGAAAAGCTCAAGGCTCAAGAGCGGATTTATGCCTGCTATGAAACGGCCGAAGAATTGGAGTTTATGCGCAAACGCCTGATGAACAAAGGCTTGCCGCCGATTTATGACCGCAAGTCTTTGGCCCTGACAAAAGAAGAAATTGCCGCTTATGAAGCCGAGGGGCGCAAACCGCACTACCGTTTCAAACTGCTTGACGGCGAAATCAAATGGAACGATATGGTCAGAGGCGAGGTTAAATACGAGGCGCATAATTTGAGCGACCCGATTATCATTCGCGAAGACGGCAGCTTTTTGTATCATTTGCCTTCGGTTATTGACGATGTTGATTTCGGCATTACGCATATTGTCCGCGGAGAAGACCATGTGACCAATACGGCTTCTCAGGTTCAGATGTTTGAAGCTTTGGGCGGCAAGGTTCCCTCATTTGCGCATCTGCCGCTGCTGACCGGCAAAGAAGGAAAACTCTCCAAACGTTTGGGAAGTTTGGGCGTCCGCGAATTGCGCGAAGAAGGCGTCGAAGCCATGGCAATCAGTTCTTTCTTGGCCAAACTGGGTACTTCGGAAGCCATAGAGCCTTTTTATGATTTGAATACACTGGCCGCGTCTTTGGATTTTGCAAAAATCGGACGTTCCCAACCGAAATTTGATGTTGATGAACTGAAAATTTTTAATGCCAAGTTTATCCATGCTGCGCCTTATGCTTATGTTAAAGAACGCGCCGGCGTCGACGAAGCTTTTTGGAATGCGGTCAAAGGCAATCTGGAAACGGTTGATGATATCAATGCATGGAAAGGGATTTGTCATCAAAAAGTTAAACCGGTAATTGAAGATGAGGCTTTAACTTCGGCTGCTGCCGAACTTTTGCCGCCGGAGCCGTGGAATGAAGAAACTTGGAGCGCTTGGGTTAATGAGGTAAAAGCTCAGACCGGCAAAAAGGGAAGGGATTTATTCCACCCGATACGCAAGGCCTTAACGGCTCAGGAAAACGGTCCCGAACTTAAAATTCTGCTGCCTTTGATGGGGCGGGAAAAAGCATATAACCGCTTAAAAGGAATTGAAGCTTAAAATACATTGTTTGCCGAAAACTCGGCAGTTTGGCACATAAGGAGAAAAAACGTGGTAGACATCTATTTGCACAATACATTGAAACGTCGTAAAGAAAAATTTGGTCCTATCGACTGTAATAATGTGCGCATGTATGTCTGTGGTCCGACCGTTTATGACAAAGCACATTTGGGCAACGGCAAAACGCCTGTTTCATATGATGTGCTTTACCGCTTGTTGCGCCATGTTTACGGAGCGGAACATGTGACTTATGTTTCCAACATTACCGATGTTGACGACAAAATTCTCAACAAGCATAAAGAAACCGGAAAGCCGATCCGCGAGATTACCGAAGAAACATATAACTGGTATATTGAAGATATGAAAAAACTCGGCAACCTGGAGCCGAATTTCCGCCCGAGAGCAACGGATTATATCAACGAGATGATAGAACTGGTCAAACGCCTGCTGGACAACGGGCATGCTTATGAAGCCGAAGGGCATGTGCTGTTTGATGTTGATTCTATGCCTGATTACGGCTGCTTGTCCGGACGTTCGATGAAAGAGATGCTGGCCGGCGCCAGAGTAGAAGTTGCCGATTATAAGAAAAATCCGGCGGATTTTGTACTGTGGAAGCCTTCTAACCCAGACGAACCGGGTTGGGAAAGCCCTTGGGGATACGGACGCCCGGGCTGGCATCTGGAATGCTCTGCCATGAGTTCAAAACTTTTGGGCAATGATTTTGATATTCACGGCGGCGGATCTGACTTGATTTTTCCGCACCACGAAAACGAATGCGCCCAATCTTGCTGTGCTTTTGAAGGCAGCCGCTTTGCCCATTATTGGGTACATGCCGGCATGCTTATGGTTGACGGCGTTAAAATGTCCAAATCTTTGGGAAATTTCTTCACGCTTGACGAAGTTTTGCAAAAAGCTCCGGCAGAAGCGCTGCGCCTGCTGTTTTTAACCACGCATTACCACCAGCCGTTTAACTTCACGTTTGAAGGCTTGCAGAATGCCAAAACCACTTTGGATAAATTCTATAACGCCCTTTTGAAAAATATTGGTGTAAAGGTTGAAGATGTTGCTCCCGACGCCAGAGTAGTCGAGGCTTTGGCCGATGATTTGAATACGCCTTTAGCTTTGTCATACCTGCATGAAAACGTCAATAACCTGAACAAGGCGGAAACGCAGGAAGATAAGGTAAAATACAAATCCGAACTTTTGGCAAATGCTTATCTGCTGGGATTATTGTGGCAAAATCCGGAAGCTTGGTTCAGGGGTGATGTTGCCGAAGGCGGCGATTCTGAAATTGAAGCTAAAATTGCCGCTCGTGCCGAAGCCAAAAAGAACAAAGACTGGGCAACGGCCGACAAAATCCGCAATGAGCTGAAAGAGCAGGGGATTGTTCTTGAAGACGGCCCCAACGGTACCTCTTGGAAAAGGTTGTAATTGATGTTCTGATAAAGATAAAAGGCTGTTCATTCTGAACAGCCTTTTTGTTGTGTGTGTTTGAGAGATGTAATCATGTCGGCATAATAATAAAAAAACTCATCAACAATTGGTGACCGCGCGTAACGGTGTTTTTCCAAAGTTAACCTGATCCGGCTTGATGTGATATTCAAGATTAGGCTGGACGGAAAGGTATCTGTTATCAGACCATGAATCTACAAGCATATCAATGGTCTGAGCGACAGCAGCTTCGTTGTTGTCGTAGTTCATTCCGGCCAGATTATGAATAAGATAGCCTGCAACATTTACCTTTAACATTTTTTTATCCTCCTAAAAAAACTGTATATTAATAAAATGTTAATTTTTCGGAAGAAAACAAGATTTTGCCATATGCCTAAATTTCGGAGTCAGCTAACGAAAATTTTGCACACCGACATCTTAAAAAGTGAATCGATTCATTTTTTATTGATGCAAAAAATAATTGACACAGATTTAAATTTTAGCTAAAATAACTCTATAAAAGCCATATAGGCAGAATATTGGACAGCTATGCAAATAGCTGTTTTTTTTGTATTTGCTCAGTTAAAAATATTTTTAATTGAGCTTTTTTATTTTAAAGGAGAAAATAATGAACGCTATTATCTATAATTTCGAAGATGAAAAACGTAGATTGATTATTGCTGATACAAAGAGAAAGAAAACATCTTTATCCTATAGTATTCCTTTATTTTCAGGGAATAAAGAAATTATAAAAAAAGAAATAACAAATATAAGATTTATAAAATTATATGAAGTATTGACTGGTAGAGGATACACTTCATACCATATGGGATGGTTTGCAGCATCTTTTCATGAAGCAAAGTTATTAATAGAAAATAAACGTGAACGAGGACGTTCTTTTAAGATAGCAGAAGTTGTCGGTTTGCAAATAGAGACCACAAAGGAGGATTTTATTTTTATAGATTTTTCTCAGAAATTTGATACAGAGATTTTTGGGTCTGTAAAACAGTTAAATCAAATTTTAACATCATCGGAAAATTTAAATACGGGATGTTTTATAAATGTATTATATGTGAATTATTTATGTAATTTTGAAAATTATAACGAAAATCCATTAGAAATGTATAAATCAGAATGCGATTTTTATGGACGTCTTCATTATTGCAAAAAACAGGCTTTTTATACAAACATAAAAGCAGATAAGATAAAATATATTAGAAGAGAAATAGTTGGATAAGGCTAAGATATAAAAAAAAGCCGGAAATAAATCCGGCTTTTCAAAGTGGTAGGGGTAGTCAGACTCGAACTGACACTCCTTGTGGGAACAAGATTTTGAGTCTAGCGCGTCTACCAGTTCCGCCATACCCCCATCGTCTGGCGATATAATTAATATATTTAATCTTATCCGTCAATAGTTTTTTTTATAAAAAGCATATTTTTATATGATAAAAAAAATCCGGCAGAAATCATGGCGAAATCTGCCGGACAAAAAGGCTCCGTTGGTGCGGCAGAGCCTTAAAGGGCGGATTATTTTATTTCATTGGTATTTTTAATGCCGTTTTCAATAATTTTTCCGCTCTCCGAAATCTGATATTCGAGAAAATCATATGGATAATAAATATTGTTTCCGTGCAGAAAATGCCGGTTGTCTTCGTTTGCATTAATAAGCTTTCCGCCGAGAGTTTCCAAAATCTTTTTGCCGAATTGATAAGAAGAGATGACAGGCGGGAGTTTATCGGCATTATATCCGAAAATAACGGCCGGAACTTTACCTTGCTCCGCAAGCAGATGATTGTGTCCCCACAAACCCTGAAAGTCAAAAAGCTGTCCGTGGTCTGCCGTTAAAAAAACGGTGGCTTTTTTGCCGGCATTGGCTCTGTTGAACACATCAATAATCTCATCTATGACAAAGTCTGTATAGAGCAGGGCATTATCATATGTGTTGATTGTATATTCCAACCGGTTTTTGCCTGTTTCTGCCGGAACAAATTTTTCAAACTCGCTTTTGCGGTTTTTATAGTGTTTTTCATAAGGCAGGTGCGGTGAACGCATATGCAGGACAACAAATTTTTTTCCTTTGCCGAAATCTGTTTTGCGCAAAAGCTCAACCAAACCTTCATCGTGGAATTTTCCGAATAAAACCGGTTCGGAATCATTATTGGCGATATGGTCGATATATTTGACGCCGATATTCATAGTCAATCTGGATTCCTGATTAGAGTAATAATAAGTTTCAAAGCCGTTTTGTTTGGCTATGCGAAACAGGTTTGCCGTCTGGTTGTTGATTTCTTTTATATTCCCCGGTTCTCGGACGGAATTAAAAAACAATGCCGTAGAGGTTGCCGTCGAGATACCCGGCGATATTGAAGCCGCAATGGCTGCTTGCGGCGCTTGGCTTAAGCGCGCGGCAAGTTTGGGGAAAGTGTTGCGCCCATAGCCATACATCGGCATATGCGGACTGTATAAACTCTCGCCGAATATCAATAAAATATTTTCGGCTTCAGAGGCATGCTCTTGCACTTTATATGGTTTGTAGGCAACTTCCGAAGTATGGTTGTCTTTCCGTAAATATTGAAAAAAGAAATACGAAAAAGTATTGATGCTGTTTTTGAGCGTCGGGCGTGTCGGACCGGGCTGGAAATACCAGATTCCTTTGGTTTCGCTCCACGCGCGATAAGGTTTGTGCGACATAAGGTATAAAACAATCAGAAACATCCAGCGGATTTTGACGGATTCCCTGCTGCCAGTGTAAAAAATAAAAACAATCATGCCGTAAAAGAGGATAATCGCCGGCATTACAAACCATGTCTGCCGCAGATAGGCTGCATCGAAAATATCGCGCTTTTCATTTATAATATTCATGATTTCGCTGGCGGTAATTGGCTGCCCGAAATAAGCCATAAAATTGAGCTGAATTGTTTGCATAAGCGCAATAATGCCGATGACGGCATAAACGAATTTGTTTTGGCAGAAAGACAGAAGCAGCATAAAGCCGCCAAGATATAAAACAAACAAAGGTTCCTGAATAATATGTGCGTTTGCCGCATAGTTCATAATCATATCGGGAGCAAGAACAGCTGTCGTTGCGGCAATGGCAAACAGAATATTGTTGCCGGTTTTTCCGTTCTGCGGATATATAAAGCTTTTAATAAAGTTAGTTTTGTTGGTCATAGATTCCAATTCTCCGGTTGTGTGTTATGCGTAACAAAAAACCGCCTGAGAAGGCGGTCGGAGAGTTGACAAATCATATACAATAAAATGACCGTTTTAGTCTTTAAAACCGGAGTTTCTGAACATACACTAAAACCTCCCCGGCCATATTTCTATGCACGGGGATATTTCATCAGGATGCAAAAAAGGCATAACTGATTGACGATGCAATATCAGGCACCGTATTGTATAAGAGCTTGTCAAGGCTCCGAACCATCTCTGGTTCTAACTGCAGGCATGCCTGCAATCAGCTAAACTTTAGAAGAAGCGTGAAGATTAATCAAGAAAATAATGTGCGCGCAATCAGATAATTTTGCAGCACCAATTGTTTCTCTTTAAGTATCTGTAAGTCAGATATGTGAGCAAAATATTATAGGGATGTTCGCAGAACCAGCAAATGGCAATATCCGCCCGAAGATAAATAACAACATACCACACGGTGAGCGTATAAGCGCCGAGAGCAATAAGCTCCAGAACCATGGCTTGTTTGGTGTCGCCGGTGCCGGAAATAACGCCGAGCAGGATAAAACCGGGAACAAGCGTCAAATATCCGGTCAGCATCACATAATAGGCGGGAATAGCTCTGGCGATAAGGCCAATGTTGTCAGAATAAATACGCATGACATAATAGGGCGAAATCAGCATGAGCAGTTCAAGCGCAATACCGGCAGCATATCCCATAATGATAATTTTTTTTGCGGTTCTTTCCACTTGGTCATCTTTGCCTGAACCGATAAGGTTTCCGGTAATGGCATTGGCAGAACCGTATAATGCGCCGACGATCATATAAGGCAGGGAAGATATGCTGCGCAAGATGTTGGTAATTGCCAGTTCGCTTTCGCCTAAGTGTTCTGTGGCTAAAATAAACATCAGCCATGTGGCAAGGGAGACGACGCTTTGCAGCATTGTCCAGACAGAGATGTTCAGAATTTTTCCGAGTATGCCCATGTCGGCAATAACAATATTGTTAAAACCGTATTTTTTCAAATCTGTTTTTTTGAATGTATAGATGATAAAAAACAGTGCTGAAACGGCTTCCGATATAACCGATGCGATAGCGGCGCCGCGGATTCCCATGGCCGGCAAGCCGAGCTTTCCGAAAATCAAAACATAATCCAGAGCAATATTGACAACCAGCATCAGCAGGGCATTAATAGTCAGAATTTTTGTATCGGTAATGCCCACGTAAAAAGCGCGAAACATCACAATTAAAAAAGCAAATACAAATCCTGAAACTCTGGGCTCCAAATAATCGACAGATGCCTGCAAAACTTTGGGGGAAGAAATAACTTGTTTTAAGATAAACGGCGCTTGCCATAAAATAAGGATGATAGCGGCAGCCGCGGCCAAAAGCAAAAAAGCCGAACCCTGATAAAATACCGGGCCTATGCGCTGAAAATTCTTCTCGCCGTTTCTTCTGGCGATGATGATTTGCGCGCCGACGCTGAAGCCTTGCCCAAGCATAAAAATCATAATATAAAAAACGCCAGCAATGGCAGAAGCGCCGAGTTCAACTTCCCCGACACGCCCTAAAAAAGCTGTGTCTGTCAGGCCGATTATCTGTTGGATAATCAGTCCGAAAAGAATAGGATAAGAAATTTCCCATATTTTTTTGAAGTTGTAAACCATGTGCCACTCTACATATTTTCGGCATTAAATATAAGCCTCTTTTGCCTGCAAACTAGCATATCGCAAATAGTTTGTCAAAGCCCGTAAAAAAACTTGAATATTAATCATCTGCGCCTATACTTAAAAACCGCGGCGTTTGGCTTTTTTTCGGGATAAATAAATGTTTTTCAAAACAAAATATTCAGTTTCTGCTTTAACGGATTTGAGTATCGATTTGTATGAAAATAAAAAATACAAAGAGGCGGAAAAACTTTGCCGCAAAGTTTTGAAAACGGCTCCTGATAATTATGCCGCATTGATTAATTTGGGAAATCTGCTTTTCATAAAAAAAGAATATTCAAAGTCCGTTGAAGCCTATCTCAAAGCGGATGCTGCCCGGCCTGATTATTATCCGGTTAAAATAAACCTCGCGAATACTTATTTTGAAATGCAAGATTATGATAATGCGGAAGACTATGCACGCCAGGCTTTAAAACTGGATTCTCAAAGTTATCTGGGGTGGAATATTTTAGGAAATTCCCTGTTGGAAAAAGAGCAATATTCAGAGGCCGTTTCTGCTTTGGAAAAAGCGGAAAAATCGAATTCGACGGATGCTTGGCTGTATAATTCTTTAAGTCGGGCATATCAGCAAAACGGGAATGTCTCCGAAGCTCTGGATGCGGGGTGGCAGGCAATCGTTTTGTCCGAAGGCGATGATTCCCAGCAGATTTCTTTCGGTTATCTTCTTTATGAAATTGCAATGGAAAATAATGCCGGCGAGGCAAAAAAATATGCTCGTTTATGGTTGGAAAAATATCCGGAAAATAACGTTGCCGCACATATGGGAAATGCTGTTCTGAATAATGCGGAAATCGGTCGCGCCAATGATGAATATCTGCAAAATATTTTTGATGTTTTTGCGCCCGATTTTGAAAATGTTTTAACCTCGCTGGACTATCGGACGCCACAGCAGATAAACGGATTCTTGAAAGAATTTTATGGAGAAAATCCCCGAAAAAAAATGCGGATTCTCGATGCCGGATGCGGCACCGGATTATGCGGAAAATTTCTGAAAAAATATGCCGGATTCTTTTCTCTTGACGGCGTGGATTTATCCTCGGAAATGTTAAAAATAGCAAAAGGCAAGAAGCTTTATAATCGATTGTTTTGCCAGGAAATAAACAATTTTTTGAGCCGTAAGGAAAAAGCGTATGAGCTGATTGTTTCGGCAGATGTTTTTACTTATTTCGGCAGTTTGGATTCCCTGTTTGAAAATCTGTTTTCGGCTTTAAAAAAATCAGGAAGGATAATTTTCAGCGTAACGGCAAACGAACAAAATAATGATGATTATTTTTTGCATATTTCAGGTCGATTCCAGCACCATGAAAACTATATAAAAAGGCTTTTAAAAATAAACGGCTTTATTCTGGAAAAGCAAGAGAAAACAAAGCTTAGAACAGAAGGGAAGCAAGATGTCTGGGGGTATATTTTTGCTGCTCGCAGGCAATAAAAAAGCTCTTGTTTCAACAAGAGCTTTTTTACAAAAATCTGTCTCAAAATTATTTAGATTTTTTAGAAGAAGAATTAGACTTGCAAGCTGCAGATTTTGTTTTGCAAGAAGTGCTGCTTTTGGAAGCGGTTTTCTTAGCAGAGGAAGATTTGCTGCAAGTATTTGATTTGCAATTAGAAAATTGTTCTACAGCCATAGCCCAGAAGTACTCGTCCTGACCATTCGGGCAACCGGCATTTTGCCAGTTGTAATAAGCAGCTTCTCTGATGGCATTTTCGTTATTTTTAACCATGATAAACTCCAATAAAAAATTTCAAACAATGTTTACATACACCATTCAATATACAATCAAAAATTAATACGTCAATACCTAATGGATTGAAAATATGCACTTTGCAAAATAATATTTACATATCGTGTAATTTACTTGCAATTAATGTTATATGAAATTATAGATTAGCTTTGATAACGTAAAAAATATTTACGGTTCTTGGGTCAAAATACAGGAGTATATTTATGGAAAATTTATTGTCTAAAGAAGAGATGGAAGCAATCATCAACGGCGATCACGGCAATCCTTTTGCCGTCTTGGGTATCCATAAGGACAAAGGCTCAAAAGAAGTCTTTATCAGAACCTATCAGCCGCATTCACAGTCAGTGGAACTTTTAGACGAAGACGGAAATTCAATGGGCAGTTTTGCCAAATTGGATGACCGCGGATTCTACCAAATCAATCTCGGCCCGAGAGAAAATTTCAATTACAAATTAAAAATTCAAAATGACTGCGGAAACTTTTATACCGTGCATGATGTTTACAGTTTTCCTGCAACATTGGGAGACATAGACATTTATTTGCTGGCAGAAGGCAACCACCTTGATATGTATAAAAAACTGGGCGCCCATGTTGCAACGATAAACGGTGTCAAAGGCGTCAGTTTTGCTGTTTGGGCTCCTAATGCCAAACGTGTCAGCGTCGTCGGAAACTTCAATAATTGGGACGGGCGTGCCCATGTCATGCGCAAACATATTTCCTGCGGCGTATGGGATATTTTCGTGCCCGAATTAAACGAAGGCGAAGTATATAAATTTGAAATCAAAACCCAAGAAAATTATATTCTCTTAAAATCGGATCCGGTCGCATTTTATTCTGAAAAACGTCCGGATACGGCGTCAATCGTTTATGATATAAATAAATATCAGTGGGAAGATGCCGCTTGGATGAATTATCGTCAGGAATACAACAGCTTTGACAAACCGATGTCCATTTATGAAGTACATTTGGGTTCTTGGCGCCGTAAAGGAGAAAACGGCTGCGAATATCTGACCTATCGCGAATTGGCAGACCATTTGGTGCCCTATGTCGTTAATATGGGCTTTACCCATGTTGAGTTTCTGCCTTTGACCGAGCACCCGCTTGATGCGTCTTGGGGCTATCAGGTAACAGGCATGTTTGCGCCGACATCGCGTTTCGGCAATCCTGATGATTTCCGCTATATGATTGACAAGTTTCATCAGGCCGGCATCAGCGTGATTATGGACTGGGTTCCGGCGCATTTCCCGAAAGACGGCCATGGCTTGGTCGAGTTTGACGGCACGCATTTATACGAGCACGCCGACCCGAGAAAAGGCGAACACACCGACTGGGGAACAAAAATTTATAATTACGGCCGCACCGAAGTCTGCAACTTCTTATGTGCAAGCGCCATTTACTGGCTGAAAGAATTTCATATTGACGGCCTGCGTGTTGATGCCGTAGCCTCTATGCTTTATCTGGATTATTCCCGCAAGAACGGCGAATGGATTCCCAACGTATACGGCGGCAATGAAAACTTGGAGGCAATCGGTTTCCTGCGCAAGATGAATGAGCTGGCATATTCTCAGGCCAACGGTGCCGTTACCGTAGCCGAAGAGTCAACCGCTTGGCCGATGGTTTCCCGTCCGACTTCTATGGGCGGTTTGGGCTTCGGTTATAAATGGAATATGGGCTGGATGAACGATACGTTAAAATACATCAGCCATGAGCCGGTTCACCGCAAATATCACCATGGTATGCTGACTTTCGGGCTGCTGTACGCTTTTAATGAAAACTTTATTCTGCCGATTTCGCATGACGAAGTTGTCCACGGCAAAGGTTCCATGCTTTCCAAAATGCCGGGCGACGAATGGCAGAAATTTGCCAACCTGCGCGCTTATTACGGCTTCATGTTCACCCACCCGGGCAAAAAGCTTTTGTTTATGGGCTGCGAATTCGGACAGGATTGGGAATGGAATGCCGAAGAAAGCCTGCGTTGGCACCTGCTTGAATATCCGATGTATAAAGGCATGCAAAACTGCATTCGCGATTTGAACCTGATGTATAAAGGCAATCCGGCGTTTTATGAAGAAGATTTTGACTATCGCGGTTTTGAGTGGATTGAGCACTCAAATGCGGATGACAGCGTAATTGCCTATATGCGCAAGGGGCATAATCCGAGCGACTATATGATTGTCATATCTAACTTTACGCCTGTTGTCAGACATGACTTCCGCATCGGTGTCAACGAGCTCTGCGGCTATCAGGAAATCTTCAACAGCGATGATAAAAACTATTGGGGAAGCGGCGTTAAAAACGACGGAACAATTATGGCGGAAACACAGGATTGGAACTGCAAACCTTATTCAATCCGCTTGACCCTGCCGCCTTTGTCGACTATTGTTTTAAAACCGATGCGCTAGGCATTGGCTGAAAATTAATTCGGGAGAAAAACATGGGCAGCATCAAACCCTCAGACGGCAAACCTTATCCGTTAGGTTCGACCTATGACGGCCAAGGCGTAAATTTTTCTATTTTTTCGGCGCATGCCGAAAAAGTGGAATTATGCCTGTTTGATGAAACCGGCATTACGGAAACAGCCCGTTATCCGATTACCGAATGCGACAATAATATCTGGCATATTTATATTCCCGGCCTGAAGCCCGAACAAGTTTACGGCTATCGCGTTTACGGGCCGTATAAACCGCAGGAAGGCCTGCGTTTTAATCCCAACAAACTGCTGATAGATCCTTACGGCAAAAAACTGGTGGGCAAGCTGATTTGGCACAAGGCAATTTTCGGCTACGATTGGGACAGCCCTGAAAAGGACTTGTCATTCAGCACATTGGACAGTGCCCCTTATGTTCCGAAATCGGTTGTGGTTGAAGACACGTTTGATTGGGAAGGCGATGTCCGCCCCAAAACGAAGTTTGAAAATACAATTGTTTATGAAACGCATTTGCGCGGCTTTACCAAATTGCACCCGTCAATTCCGGACGCCAAGCGCGGCACCTTTGCCGGTATGAGTGACAAGTGTGTGCGCTCATATCTGAAATGGCTGGGCGTAACTGCAGTGGAACTTTTGCCTGTTCATGCGTTTTTCGGCAACCGCCACAAAAAAGGTTTTGTCAAAGACAATTACTGGGGCTATGAAAGCTTCAGCTTTTTTGCGCCGGAACAAAATTATTTGGCCAATAACAATCTTGATGAAATCAGGCAAATGGTCAAAGAGTATCATGCTGCCGGCATGGAAGTCTTTTTAGACGTGGTTTATAACCATACAGGCGAGGGCAATCAGCTCGGGCCGACTTTGTGCTATCGCGGTATTGATAACTCGAGCTATTATACCCTTAATCCCGAGAACAAGCGTTATTACTATGATTCGACCGGTTGCGGAGCTTCGTTTAATTTGCAAAATCCTTATGTTTTAAATCTGGTTATGGATTCCCTGCGTTATTGGTATCAGGAAATGCGTGTTGACGGTTTCCGTTTTGATTTGGCGACAACCCTCGGAAGAATGAATAGGGAATTCAGGCAGGAAAGCGGCTTCCTTTATGCCGTCGGTCAGGATCCGGTTCTGCGCGAAGCAAAATTGATAGCCGAACCTTGGGATGTCGGTTTCGGCGGTTATCAGGTCGGCGGTTTTACGCCGCGCTGGGCAGAATGGAATGATAAATATCGCGATGTTGTCCGCCGTTTTTGGAAGGGGGATCAATTTCAGGTGGCAGAACTTGCCAGCCGGATTGCCGGTTCCAGCGATGTGTTTAATTATAATAACAGGGATATTTGGACCAGCGTCAATTTTATTACGGCGCATGACGGTTTTTCTTTGCGCGATTTAGTCAGCTATAACCAAAAGCACAACGGCGCGAACAATGAAAACAATCGCGACGGAACAGACAGCAACTGGAGTTGGAATTCCGGTGCCGAAGGCGAAACGGACAATATGATTATAAGGGATAATCGTTATGCCCGCGCCAAAGCAATGCTTGCGACGCTCATGCTTTCTTTCGGAACGCCGATGATGGTTGGCGGCGATGAATTTTCTCATACCAACATGGGAAATAATAATCCTTATTGTCAGGATAATGCAATTACTTGGATGAATTGGGAAGGGATTTCCGAACGCGATAGAAATTTGGCGCGTTTTTGCCGCCGGATAATCAAATTGCGCAAAAAATTAAAGATTTTTGAACGGCGCAAATTTTTAACGGGAAAACCGATTGACAAGACCGGAATAAAAGACATCACTTGGTACACGGAAGCAGGCGCTGAAATGCATAATGAAGCTTGGCATGATGGCAGCCGCAAATGTTTGGCCTATAGTATTTATAACGGCAGCAAATATGTTTTTTGCATTCTGAATGCCAATTACGGCGAAGTTGTCTGGCAGCTGCCTGACATTGACAAGAATTATACTTGGAACCTGTTGCTTGACACTTCTGATAAATTTAACGATGAAAACAAAGTTTCAAGCAACCAAAAGATACATGTTCCTTCATGGAGCGTTTTGTTGTTTGAAATCCGCAAATAATACTGATTAGGAGTTCTTTTAATGGAAAATAATTTGCAGCAATTAGCTGATAAACTTGGAATTTCTACCCAATTTGCCGATGCCGGAATGGTTCGGCAGGAATATCAGGTGAGTGATGAGATCATTCGCTTTTTTGCGGAAAAAATGGGATACAAAGCCGGTTGCGATGAAGAGGTCGAAGCCTCATTGGCAGCCTTTGAACGCCGTCGTTGGCAGCAGTCTTTGGAAAAAATTTATGTTGTTGAACAAAGCAATGTTACTTTTGATTTGGTTATTCCGGCAGAAAACGAGAATGACGATTTTGAACTGCTTTTAACGCGTGAGGGCAATGATAAAGCCGAGCCGGTTTCTTTTAATGTTGTCAATAATGAAGAATACCGCCTGATTGGCAAAACTAAATATGTAAAACTGCAGTTCGTTGTCACGTCTCCTTTGGAAATAGGGTATTATAATGTTGACTTGCGTGTGAACAGCAAACGCTATAAAACGTTGCTTGCCGTAGCGCCAGCGCGCTGTTATGCCAATCCTGCGCTGGACAGCAAAATCTGGGGTTTTGCAATTCAGCTTTATTCTGTCAGAAGCGAGCGTAACTGGGGCGTCGGCGATTTTACCGATTTATGCGATATTGTTAAAATGTCTGATCGGGCCGGTGTCGGCATTATAGGGTTGAACCCGTTAAATGTTTTATCGCATGATTATCCTGAAAATGCCAGTCCGTATCAATCTGTCAGCCGTTTGTTCCTTAATCCGATTTATATAGATATCGAGGCTGTTCCCGAGTTTTTGCCGGAAGATAAGGCTGAAATTGAAAATGAAATTAACGAACTGCGTCAGAGCGAGTTGATTCAATATGAACATATTTACCCGCTGAAGGTCAGAATGTTGGAAAAGTGTTACGAGCGCTTTAAAACATCAACGGATAAAAAACGCAGGGAAGAATATGAGGCTTTCGTTAAAGAGCAGGGCAGCGATTTGGAAAAATTGGCGATATTCCAAACTTTATACAGCGAAAAAACAACATCGGTTTGGGGCGGCTGGAAAGCCTGGCCGGAAGAATATCGCAATCCGCATTCTCTTGCTGTGAGGGATTATGCCAAAGAGCACGCAGATAAAATCGGGTTTTTCAAGTTTATGCAGTTTGAGGCTTTCCGCCAATTTGATAAAGCGCAAAAACTCATCGATGAATTAGGCCTGAAAATAGGCTTTTACCGAGATTTGGCAGTTGGCGTAGGCCAAGACAGCGCAGAAGTCTGGAGCGAACCGGATTTGTTCTTCAAAGATGCAGGTGCCGGCGCGCCGCCGGACGCTTTCTTCCCTTGCGGGCAGAAATGGGGCTTGGGCGCTTTTCGCCCGATGGCTTTGAAAGAAGATGCTTACCGTCCGTTTATCCGTATTTTGCGGGCGAATATGAAAAATTCGGGCGCTTTGCGCATCGATCATGTAATGAGTCTGATGCGGTTGTATATCATTCCCGAAAAATCAGACTGCGGAACCTATATTTATTATAATTTTCAAGATATGCTGAATATCGTTGCTTTGGAAAGCTGTCTGAATAAATGCGCTGTTGTCGGCGAAAGCATCGGCAATGTTCCTGACGGTTTCTTGAGTATTCTGGAGCAGAAAAACATTTATTCTCTGAGTGTGCTTTGGGCTGAGCGCTGCAATGCAGGCTGGGGAGATTTTATATCGCCGTCAGAATATCCGGCACGCGCTTTTGTTTCTGTCGGAACCCATGACATGGCGCCACTCAGAATGTGGTGGTTTGGTTTTGATATTGAACAGTCCTATCAGTTAGGGTTAATTTCCAGCGAACAGGAGCGCAATCAGGCTTATAAAAAACGCGAGTCAGACCGTTGGAAACTTTTGGGCGCTTTGGATTGCAGCCGTGTTTGGCCGGAAGACAACCCGCGCAAAAATAATTATATTTATGGCGAGCGTTATCCCGAAGGCATAGAAGAGGCTGTTAACCGTTATATGGCGCAAACGCCTTGCGCGGTTTTTCTGGCTCAGCTGGAGGATATTCTGCATGTCGAAAAAATGCAAAATCTGCCGGGAACAGACAGGGATTTGCACCCGAACTGGAGAAGAAAACTGCCCGTCAGGCTGGAAGCTTTGGAAACAGATATTGCTTATATCCGCAATTTGAAAGCAATCCACAGAGAGCGTTGAGAAAACAAAAAAATAACCCCGTTTTGAGCGGGGTTATTTTTTTATGCTGCATTTTTTAATTTAAGTAATTTAACAACGATGTACTCATTGCCGCCTGCAAAACTGAGTAGGAGGCATTAAGCTGGTTCAGCGCCAGAAGCGCTTTGACGGCAGCTTCTTCTTTGTCAACCTTTTTAAGGGAATCAATGTTGGTTTGCAGGTTATTCGAAACTAACGTCAGATTTTCCTCAACACTGTTGAGAATAATTGTGTTGGAGTTCATTTTGGCCTGAACGGTATATAAATCCGGATTTTTCAAATCTGAATTTCTGCCGCCGCTGTAAAGCGCATCATTAATTAAATCCAGAGCTTCGGTTACGCGGTTGAGCGTTTCATTAGGATCAATGCCGGTGCCGCCGTCCAGCGGATTCCTTGTATCGACAAGGTTGCCTTGCGCAATCATTCCCAAAGCGCGGAACATTTGTTCAAAAACCGGATCGTTGGCGTTTACGTCAAGAGTAATAGACTGATTGTCGTTAACGCGTTTTTCTGAAATAAGCTCTCCGCCGCGATAATAAGAATTGCTGTCCAGTTTCCAGCGGCTGGAGGCCTCAATTGTCTGGCTTGTTTCCGGCCAGCGTGCAGGATCCATACTCACATATAATTCCGTGCCGTCGGCACTGATACCGGTAACTTGGACTTGCGGAGAAATATTGTTGTCAAAACCTTCCATATTGATAACGGCCCCGACAGGGAAAGATTTGCTGAACTGGGCGCCGCCGCCGTTAGCAATCGTGTCATCTGCGCGGATAGGCGTTGAATCTTCAAAAGTAATCGTTTTGCCGTCAGCAGAAACTGATTTAACGATATATGCGCCGTTGTGCGTATCTCCGGCATCTGAAATAACGATTGAATCTCCGGGTTTGATAGTGTTAAAGGCGCCGTATTGGGTTGCTTTAATAGTGTTTTTATCACTGTTAAACGTTAAGTCGCCGGTTGTAGACTCATTTGCGGAAATCGAAGGTGTCAGGAAAGATCCGTTGGTCGCTTTGATTGTTCCTTTGTTGCCCCCGTTGTTAATCAGTTCAATAGCGCCGGTCATTGATGCGCCAACATTGTAAGTCGACAAATCGGCGCTGCTGTTGGTCGGATAAGTGATGTTCAGCCCGTCATAGTAGCTTTGGAATTCGTCAAGCGTTTTGAAAGGAAAATCAATGGGAGCCTGAGTTGAAACGCCGCCGCCGAACAGGTATTTTCCGTTGGCAAAAATATTCAGGCTGTCAACCAAGGCCGTCATGGTCGTAAAGGCCATGGTTTGCAGCTCTTTCATATTGCGGTATTGCTCGTCGTTCATTGTGTGCGGCTTGCCTGTCGTAACGCCGGAAGCGTCCAAAACCGAAGATTCTCCGTCAATTGTATAAAGCGGAAATTCAAATTTGTTTCCGTCAAAAGTAAAATCGGGGAAGTTTGCGGCATCAGATGTTTGCAGCTTTTCTTTCAAAGCATTCATAACGTCCGCGCCATAAGTATCGGAACCTGGCGTTAAGGTTGAAAGGTCGATGTTGTTGCCGGTATTGTCGCCGTTATTTGTGAAGGTATAAACCTGTCCGTTGACGGTCAGGGTTGTTCCGGCATAAACATCTTCATTGCTGCCGAAAGTAATTTCGCCGCCGGTGTAATCCGGTGTAATCTTTTCCAAATCCATTCCGCTGAAATTTGTCAGAAGGGATTTAAAATCATTAACCGCTTTGCTTATGGCTTCCAAAGAGGTGTTGACGGCTTTGACTTCGGTTGTCAAAATTTTATTGTTTTCCATAAAGTTCTTGGTAATTCCCAAAGCAGCTTCGTTGCCGACGATAGACGAAGCAGACATGCCGTATCCGGAATAAGTCGGAGATTTTAAGCCGGTCAAAGCCTGAAAGTTATACAAATCCAAATTGGCTTTTGTATTCATTGTCTGGCTCAGCATATTCATATAGCTGTTATAAGTTGGAACTCTGGTCATAATAAAATCTCCTATACAATATTAAGCAGCATGTCTAAAATTTCTTTTGCTGCGGTAAAAGCTTTGGCGCTTGCCGCGTAAGACTGCTGAAAAATAATCATTTGTCCAAGTTCTTCGTCGATGTCTACGCCGCTGATTTGCGCTTCTTTGGTCGAAATGGAGTTTGTTAATTCCTGTTGATATTTCAGGTTGCTTTCCGCATTGCTGGTCTGGGTGGCAATGCTTCCGACAAAAGTTGCGGCATAGTTTCCGAGTGTGGTTGTCGTTTTTGCAATCGTTCCTGATTGTGCAAAATCATGCGTTGTTGAAAAAACTTCGGCTAATTTATTGGCAATATCGTTTTGCGCCGGATTGAGCTGGTATTTTCCTGAATTTTTGTTAAATTCCGGAGTGCCGGAAACAATCAAATCCGGCTGATTTGCCAAATTATCGCGTACCTGCAACGAAGTGGCTGCCGTGGCGTTGGACGGGCGCAAACCGAGTTTCTCAATCAGGCCGGGAGCCGGGTCGCCGTTCATGCGGTTTTCCGAAATTTCCAATTGTTCGCCGGTCGTATTAACAATACGGAGCATATAGCCGTCACCGTTTGGAACAAGGGAAGCGCGAATTGTCGAGTTAAGAGTCGGGTCATCGTTAATTTTATTGACAATGTCCGTCAGGCTGTCAAACGGATTAACGGTAATAGAACCGAAATTGACACCGTTGCCTGGGGTGGAAAAGCCGAGAACCACCTGTTCTTTCAATCCGAGGTTCAGATTGCGAGAGACAACTTTCGAGTCATAAATAGATTCCGTATTTTGAGTAACGAAAAAGTCATTAAGCCCGAAGAAATTGGAAAAGCCTTCAAACGAGCGGTCATAATTGAGGGTATTGTTTCCGGCAAATTTAATGGTTACGCTGCCCTGATCGCTTCCCGGCGTCGAAGAAACCTGATCCATAATTGAGATAGAATACTCGCTGTCACCGGTCTGAATGGTCAAATGTCCGTTCTTGTCAATTTGGGCAACCGCTTCGGGCATATTGCCGCCGGTCGGGGATGTCAGCCAGTTTTGAATGGCTGTCGTCATTTCTTCAATTGTGCCTTCGCTAAAACCGATGTCGCCGATGAGCGAAGCTGTTGACACTTGGTTGCCTGATTTATCAAAAATCGTAAAACGGACATCGCCGCCTTCAATCTTGATACGCTGTTTGGCCGCATCAATAATCGTGCGGGTGCCGGTCAGGCTTGACGGCGTTGCCGGAAATGCTGTTCCTTGGTTATGAACGGCATTGATTTCGTTTTTCAAGCTGCCGGCAAGCTCGTCTAACTGAGACTGCAAAGACGGAAGGATGACATCTCGTACTTCGACCAATCCTTTAATTTCGCCGTCTTTTAACAGGTTTGTTATATCGGTGCCGTCAACAAAGATGCCGCCGATTTCGCCTCCGGCATAAGTTGAAGTGGGGCTGGTCTGGGCAACGGCAGAATGCGAAAGGTAATAAGGATCGTTGTCCAACAGGGTAATGCCGTTTTGTGTCTGAATGACGATAGCGCCGTTGTCGCGTTTGAAATAAGTGATATCAATTTTTTCGCTCAGCTCGCGCAAGGCTTGGTCTCTCTTGTCTTCCAAATCGGGAACGCCCTCATAGCCCAGAACTTTGTATTTGACAATGCTGTCATTCAAATCGTCCAGACTGGTTAATAAGGCATTGACTTCGTTAACCGCGCCGCTGATTCCCAAATCTGCATCACCGCGCAGTTTTTGGATTTCGGTAGAAATAGAGCTGAGGCGCTGGGCGATTGTTTGCGCATTATTTAAAAGATTATAGCGGCTGGAAGCAGAAGTGACGTCGCTGGCAAAAGTTTCAAAAGCGGCTTGGAGCGCGCCGACGTTAGCAGCAATGGAGTTGTCGCTTTGCGGTGTTCCCAAAAGAAGCTGGGTTTTGCTCAGATATTCATTTTTAGAACTAAGATTTCCGGTTGTCGAATTAGATGCCAGAAAGCTGCGTAACAATCCTTCGTTAACATTGCGTCTGACTTCGCCGAGAGCCACGCCGTTGGGGGTTCCTGACAAAACCACGGCGTTCTGCTGGGCTGATTTGCGGGAATAGCCGACAGTATCGGTATTGGCAATATTGCGGCTGACAATGTCCAACTGCCCTTGAGCCGTTTTCATTCCGGAAAGAGAAGTATTTAAACTGGGAATTAATGCCATGGTCGTGTCTCCTACAAAGTCCTGTTAACGGCAAGGGCATTCTTACTGTTGTCCAGAGGGGTATAGCGCCCCTGACAGCCGTAAGATGTCGCATTGGCGTTGTTAGCCACTTTGGCAATGTTGATAATTGAATCCATTACCGTCTGGCTGGTTTCCATTCTGGTTTTTAATAATTTGTCATTTTCAAGCAGCAGCTCATCCAATGTCTTGGATTCTTCTTTGAGGCTGTTTTTTTCTTCGTCGCTGAGGCTGTTTAAGGCATCTTGATGTTTAATGAAAAATGCGACTAAACCGCGATAAACGCCGACGGTTTGCGCTTTTTTTTCAAACAGTTTTCCGACCGTGTCCATATCCAACTCGGCCAAAGCTTTATTTTCTTCCTTGAGAAGAGCGGTAAAGCCGGAAATAATTTCATGATAATCGGCAATCCTTTTATTTAATTCTTCTTGCGTAATATTTTCCATCTTATCACCTTTTCTCAATGTGCCGCGGCACTCTGAGCCTCCTGCATCTGAATAATTGAATCCATAATGCTGTCTGAAATGCCAATGGTGCCGGTTTTTGCCATAATCTTGCCATATTCCGTTAACAGCATGGAACGGTAGATTTTTTCGGCATGGCCGCCGCCAAACATTCCGTCAGTTGAAACGCCTTCATACATGCTTTCCATCATTTTTGTCATGAAAAAGGCTTCAAAATCTTCGGCCGCTTCTTTAGCCTTGGCTAAATTTTTGGCGCCTTTATCCTGAGACGATAGAGCTTTTCCCGTTTTGCCGGAAAAAACTTGATTGGCCTGATATGTCGAAACGGCTTCAGTCATCTTAAATTACCTCTATATCTGCTTGTAATGCGCCGCTGGCTTTAATAGCCTGCAAGATGCTGATAAGGTCGCGCGGCGTTACGCCCAAAGCGTTCAAGCCGTCAACCAGTTCCTGTAAATTAACGCCGGTGTCCAAAACGCTGAGTTTGGTTTCAATGCCTTCATTAATATCAATAGCCGTATTGGTGCCGACAACGGTTTGCCCGTCAGAAAAAGGCAGCGGCTGCGAAACAAAAGGCATTTCCGTAATTTTAATCGTCAGGTTGCCTTGGGCGATGGCCAAACGGTTAATCTTAACGTCTTTGCCGATAACGACAATGCCGGAGGCTTCGTCAATAACCACTTTAGCCAATTGGTCCGGCTGGACTTGGAGTTGTTCGATTTTGGTCATAAAATCGACAATCTTGCCGTCATAATTTTCGGGAATGTCAATGGCAATCGTTCCCGGATCAAGGGCTTTTGCCGCATTCGTGCTCATATAGGCATTGATTGCGTCTGTCACGCGGCGAGCCGTCGTAAAGTCAGGATTGCGTAGGGCAATTCTGATTTTTTTCATGTTATCCAGCTCAAAAGGAATCTCATTTTCGATAATAGCCCCGTTGGCAATTCTTCCTGAGGTTGGCACGCCTTTGACAACAGACTGGGTTGCGCCTTTGGCACTGACTGCACCGACTGCAATCTGTCCTTGGGCAACAGCATAAACCTCGCCGTCGGCGCCGGTGAGTGCTGTTGCGAGCAAAGTGCCGCCCTGCAGGCTTTTGGCATCGCCCAAAGCGCTGACCATAACGTCAATGCGGCTTCCCTGACGCCCGAATGCCGGCAGATTGGCCGTGACCATAACCGCCGCAACGTTTTTAGACTTCAACTGTCCGTCGCGCGCATTAATACCGATACGGTCAAGCATTGATAAAATGCTTTCTTTGGTAAAATCTATGGACTTGATATTGTCTCCGGTGCCGTTCAAACCGACAACCAAACCATATCCGGCAAGCTGGTTGTCCCTTATGCCTTCAAAATCGGCAATATCTTTTATGCGCGAAGAGGCATAAACTGCCTGTGCCTGAAAAAATATTCCCAGGCTGAATACGGCAAAAAGCGCGGTTTTAATAGGTTTGAAAGCAATCATCTTCATTATGGCCTCAAAATTGTAATTAAACTTTACCTTAATAATGCAAAATTCGTGCCAAAATAATCGGGCGGGTGATTGCAAAATCATATAGGATATTAATCCTGTACATAAAATAATATGTTTAGCAATTTTAATAGATTGGATAAAATACATAATATAGTAAGTAAAAGTAGTCTTTTTATAAAACTATACACTTTTTTATGTAAATTTTCTTTTTTTAATTGTATTTTTGTGCCGTACATGTATAGTTAAAATCAGTAATATAAAATTTAAGATGATTTGTAACTAAGCAGTGTTAGCGCCATGACCAAATTAATGAATAAGATAATTCTGATTAACAACCGCCGGACAAGTATGCGGTTGTGCCAAAAGGAATGGGATGCTTTATACGAGGTCTGCAAAATTGAAAGAATCTCTAAAAATCATTTGATAGAAATGATTGAAGCAAATAAATCTGATATTCTGGGATTGACTTATTCCACCCGCCTGTTTTTGGTAACCTATTTTCGCGAGGCTGCGTCTGAAGACGGCCACAAAAGGGCTGGGCACGGGCAGCAGGAAAATTATATTTCCATAAAAAATGTATTGAAAAAAATAATGGATAAATAAAAAAAGCCCCGAAATATCGGGGCTTTACTTTGACAAGCTAAAGATATTTTTTGATAATTTCTTCATCATTAAAAGGCAAAATTTTGCCGTTTATATATTGTCCGGTCTCATGCCCTTTGCCGGCCACAATCAAAACATCGCCCTTATTCAGCCGGTTTATGGCAAATTCTATGGCTTTTTCCCTGTCGCCGATATTGTGAGCATCGGGGCAGCCAGCCATAATCTGCTGGCGGATATCTTCGGCGTTTTCCGTTCTGGGATTGTCATCTGCAACATAGGCGACATCAGCTTCCTTCTGAGCAATCTGTCCCATAATCGGGCGTTTGGTCTTGTCTCTGTCGCCGCCGCAGCCGAACAGAATATGCAGTTTGTTCTCGGTATGGGGCCGCATGGCGGATATAACGTTTTCAAGAGCGTCCGGCGTATGCGCATAGTCAACGTAAACCGCGCCGCCTATAGCCGTTGTGCCTATATATTGCAAGCGTCCCTTAGCGCCTTTCAAATTCGAAACATATTTCAGCATTTCTTCGGGTTTTCCGCTCAGAGCGCCGGCCATGCCTAAAGCGCAGAGAATGTTCATCGCCTGAAAATTTCCGGCTAACGGAACAGATAAATCATGCTCTTTGCCGAAATAGCGGACTTTCAGGTTTTGTCCGTGAGGAAGCGGTTCTGCGCTTAGTAAACGGATATCGTCTCCGCCGCGGCCATAGCTGATGATTTTGTGTCCGGCCTTTCGGCAGGCGTTTCTCAAATCTTCATAAATATCAATATCGGCATTGAGAACAACAGTGCCGCCATGAGCCATAATATCTGTAAACAGAAGCTTTTTGGCTTCATAATAGTTTTCCATTGTTTGGTGGTAATCCAAATGATCCTGAGTGAGGTTGGTAAAACCGGCAACCTCAATATTGATGCCGCCGATGCGGTATTGGCAGATTCCGTGGCTGGAAGCTTCAATCGCCAGATAATCAAAACCGTCTTGAACCAAGCGCTGCATATCTTTGTGCAACGTAATTGCCCCCGGCGTCGTATTAACGTAAGCCGCCGGAGCATTGTTATTTTTGATTAGCCCCAAGGTGCCGATGCTGGCGGCATTTTTTCCGTCTGCAACCAACATCTGGCGGATAAAATCGGCAATAGAGGTCTTGCCGTTGGTTCCGGTGATAGCCGCAATATGCCGCGGCTGGCCTTCATAAAATCTGGCAACCATGCGTGAAAAAACTTTGTTTGGATTTTCTGTCTCAATGAAAACCGTATCGGGATATTCTTTCTTCATTTCGGCATTTTTACAGACAACGGCTGAAGCTCCTCTGCTGATTGCATGCGGAATATAGGCATTGCCGTTGTCTACGCCGTTGTCAAGGGCTGCAAACAGGCAGCCGTTTGAGACGGCGCGGGAGTCGGAAGCAATATCGCTGATTTCCAAGTCAGGTGTTGTTAAGTTTAAGTTCAGGCCCTCGGCCAATGTGCAAAGTTTCATAAGATTCACCCTTTATTAAATCTTTTCAATTATGAAGAGTATAAATTTGATTCTCTAAATAAAGTGTTTAAAACTGTTATTAGAAATGAATAATTCGATTAACCGATTTTATTGAAACAGAGGAGTTTGCTATGAAAAAATTACTTTGTGCATTGGCCGCCCTTTCTTTTCTGAGCGCTTGTGCAATTGATCCTTATACCGGAGAGAGCAAAGTTTCCAAAACAGCATGGGGAACCGGTATCGGTACGGCCGCCGGCGCCGGCATAGGCGCTTTGATCGGCGGTGAAAAAGGCGCTTTAATCGGTGCGGGCATCGGCGCTGCTTCGGGCGCCGGCGTCGGAGCTTATATGGATGTTCAGGCGCGCAAGCTGCGTCAGGAATTGGAAGGAACCGGCGTTCGCGTTGTTAAAGACGGACAAATGGTCGTTTTGGTTATGCCGGGTAATATTACTTTTGATACAAACCAATCCAATATTAAAGCGAACTTCAAACCAGTTTTGGATTCTGTGGCCAAGGTTTTAACCGAATTTGACAAGACTAAAGTTCAGGTAACCGGTTATACGGACAATACCGGCACTGCGGCAATTAACAATAAGCTTTCCGCAGACAGAGCCAATGCTGTCGCCTCTTATTTAAAACTCCGCGGCGTAGCTGCAGCCCGTGTTTATGCATCGGGATTGGGTTCTGCTAATCCGATAGCTTCGAATGCGACGGCTGCCGGCCGAGAACAAAACCGCCGTGTGGAAATCACATTGATAAATATGCAGTAAAAAAACAAAAAGCCCCGCTTTAAGCGGGGTTTTTTTTAAGCATTCTGGCCGGCCGTAACGGCATTCAGGCTGTTCAGCGTTTCAATTAAAATTCTTTTCCATATCAAATTCATGCTCTCGGCGCGCATCTCTTTTATTTTGCTTTCATTGCCTTCTGCTGTTTTAACCTGAGGGTTATCATAATCCGGCTCTGCAGTGTCAACTTCTTGTTCAATGCCGGCCAGCTGCGATTTTAAATCATCAATCTGTTCTTCGGTCAATGTTGCGGACATGATTTTGAACAAAGCTTCTTTCAGGCACGAATTATATTGATAAATATCAGAATTCTGACACCCTTTGTCAATTTCCAGATATTGTTCGGGAATTTGAATGTTATCAGGAGTTTCTTCCGGCTTTTCAGCTTGGGCAGATATGGCAGCCAGCATAAAAGCGGCTGTAATTATCGGCAATTTTTTCATAATGTTAACTTTCACAATGTAAATTTTTCATCAGTCTAATTTAAAATAGTCTTATTTCAAGTTTTTTCATCGGAAAGATGTGCTTGTTGAAAAAGATGAGCAAAATATGGTATAAAAGGCAAAATGGTTGTATATTAGAAGTAGTATATAATAAGATATGTAAGTAAAAAATGAATTTCAGCCGGCAGTTTAAGGAAGCAAGTAAAAAACTCTCCTGTCTTAAAGCGGGAGCTGTTTTTATAAATGCGAGCGATGAAAAAATAAAGTTCGCTGTTGATTTAATCCGCTCAAAGCTCTCAGAGATAGATTTTGTTATTTGGATAGCGCCGTCAGCTTTTTTCGGCACGCCGGAATACAAATCCTTGATAAGGTTTTATGCCGGAGAGACTGCCAAAAAAATTTGTTTTTTTTCGATTGAATCTGTTTCTTTGTCTGATGAAAAGTATTTGCGATTGTATAATATCTGCGATAAATATCGAACATTTTGCGTGGTTGACGACAGTTTGACAATCAAAAATTCTGAAGCCGGAAGAACGCGGCGGCTTTTGTCGATACATAAAAAATTCAAATACAGGCTGATTTTGAGCGCAGTGCCGTTGACGCAGGGGCTGATAGATTTATATGCCCAGCTGACATTTATTGATTCAAATATTTTGCGAATGACGGAAACTCAGTTTGCCAATTATTTCCTTCCGTTTTATTTTGATGATTTTAAAACCTGTAGACGCTGGTCAACGCCCGAAAACGAAAAAAAATTGATACAAATGATACGCCCTTATATTTTTAAGTTTGATTTAAAGGATTGGAATAGTAATTTGCGCCATTACAATCAGGATTTTGAATTGACGCCGGCAGAAGCCAAAAACTACCGTCAGGAAAAAGAAGATTTTTTGAAAGGCAAATATCACGTGGCTTTTATGGAAGTCGCTCAGAAGTTCCAACATATCTACACAATTGCCAAAAACAAGGTGGAAGCTTTGTTCAAACTGGTGCGTCAGATTGAAAAACGCAACGAAAAAGTTATCATTTATACCAAGTATTTGGATGAGGTGGTTTTTCTGCGCGAAAGCGGCGGCTTTGTCAAAGGCGCTTTTGTCGAACTGACGGGGCGTTCAAACAAGTTGCGGGCAATCCGCTGTTTTGAGAGAGATATTAATATTATGTTCTGCACTTATCGGGTTGACCGTTTGCATTTGAGTCTGCATGCTTGCGACAACATTATCTATTTTTCTCAGACCTTTGATTATAAAGATAAAGTGCAGAGCCTGTATAATCTGAATCAAAAGCTGCGTGCAAGGACGGTGAATATTTATAATTTTTGGGTTAAGACCGGTCTGGAAGAATTAATCCGCGATAATCTCAACCGCAAGAAAATCGTGCTCAATAATGTATGCCGTCAGATGTCTAGGGAGGCCGTTTTAAGCTTATGAAAAAATATTTGGATATAAATGTTTATGATGCCCTGCAGGATAGGCTGAAATTTATTTTCGAAAATTTTGAAAATATTTATGTGTCATTCTCCGGCGGCAAAGACAGCGGGCTTTTGCTGAATTTGGTGCTTGACTATGTCAAAAAACACCAAATTAACCGCAAAATAGGCGTATTTCATCAGGATTTTGAGGCTCAATATGATTTGACGACGCAATATGTGACCCGCATGTTTCAAAACAACCTCGGGCAAATAGAGCCTTATTGGGTATGTTTGCCGATGGCATCGCGCTGTGCCGTCAGCAATTTTCAAATCTATTGGTATCCGTGGGAGAAATCCCAGAAAGAGGCCTGGGTTCGTCCGATGCCGGCTTTTCCTTATGTCATTAATGAAGAAAATAATCCGTTTGATTTTTATAAAGATAAAATGCTGCAAGAAGATTTATATGCCGGTTTCGGGCATTGGTATGCCAATAGCCATAAGGGAAAAAGCATTTGCCTGCTGGGCATTCGCGCGGATGAATCTTTAAATCGTTATCGTGCTTATGCCAATGTTCATAAAGATATTCTTAAAAACCGGCAATGGACGACAAAACTGGCTGATAATTTGTATAATGCTTATCCGTTGTATGATTGGACGGTAAAAGACGTCTGGACGGCCAATTCCAAATTTGATTTTGATTATAATGAAATTTATGATTTATATTGGAAAGCGGGGCTGTCAATAGCGCAAATGCGCGTAGCCAGCCCCTATCACGAAAGCGCGAAGGACAGTCTGAATTTATATAGGGTGTTGGAACCCGTAACTTGGGCAAAAGTCGTCGGGCGTGTACACGGGGCAAATTTTGGCGCCATTTACGGCAATACCAGAGCCTTGGGCTGCGGTAAAATCACGTTGCCGGAAGGGCATACATGGCGGTCTTACGTAAAATTTTTGCTGGCAACCCTGCCGGGAGAAATCCGCCGTAATTATATCAAAAAATTCTCAACGTCTATCCGCTTTTGGTGGAAAACCGGCGGTGTGGTTTGTGAAGAAACAATCAAAGAGCTGGAGGCTTGCAATTATCCCGTTTCAATAAACGGACAGAGCAATTATAAATCAAGCAAAGAACGCGTCCGCTTTTTAGGAACGCCGGATAATACAGATGATATAAAATCGTCTATAGACATTCCGTCTTGGAAACGCATGGCTGTCTGCATTTTGAAAAATGACCATTTGTGTAAACATATGGGCTTTTCGGAATCAAAAAAGCAGAAATCCCGCCAAGCCGAATTAATGGATAAATACAGAAAACTATAAGGATAAAACGATGAGCCAGTTTATCAGTCCCGTTTATAATGTTAAAGCAATTCCGCTCAAAAAAATCCGCGCGAATGATTATAATCCGAATAAAGTTGCGCCGCCGGAAATGAAACTGCTGGAGCTTTCAATATGGGAAGACGGTTTCACCCAGCCGATTGTCTGCTATTATGATAAGAGGCGGGATGAATATATTGTGGTTGACGGCTTTCACCGCTACACGATTTTAATGACCAACGACCGCATTCGTGATCGGGAGCAGGGCATGGCACCGGTTGTCGTGATTGATAAAGAGCTGGGAGAACGCATGGCATCAACCATACGCCATAACCGTGCCCGCGGCAGCCATAATATCGATCTGATGAGCAATATTGTTAAAGAACTTTTGGAAATGGGCAAGTCTGATGCGTGGATTTGCCGCAATATCGGCATGTCGGCGGATGAGGTTTTAAGGTTAAAGCAAATAACAGGATTGGCCTCATTGTTCAAAGATGAAGAGTTTTCTAAAAGTTGGCAGGTAGAATAGTTTTTGCCGTAATGCCCGTTTTATTTTTTCGTTTTATTGGCAAAGGGCAGAATATAGCGTGCATAAAAAAAAGCTCCCCGAGGGGAGCCGAAAAACAAAAAGTTTTTTAGTGAAGATTACTCAGAGAGCTGGTAAGCGGCGAGAAATTCAGCACGCTGAACCATCTTGATGTCACCCTTGGAATCTCTTCTGATGTAAGCGCCGTCTTCGCCTGCCGTCGCGCCGCCGAACTCTGTTCCGGGAGCAACTTCGATGACCGTAAGCACTTCCTTTTTCTTCACGCCGGTGAAAGGAACGCCGACAGTGATTTCAGCGGGAGCGCCGAGCAGACCCTGAGCAAAGTTGACATCCGTGTCGTAGAGGTCGGGAGTGAGGCCGTCGAGTTCCATATCTTCTTTTATGAAGTTAATCAGGGCGGTCACACCATCGGCGGTAGCAAACGTGTCGGAGTTCTCTTCGAGATATTCTTTGACAGCTTCCAGACGGCCGGGAGCGGCATAGCAGATGAGACATCCGTCAGCAGCCTTGAGTACCTGAGTCTTCCGGTCTTTGTCGTTATAAAACTCGAGTCCGATAACATCTTCCATGAAAGCGCCGTTTGCACCCCATTCTTCACGTTGAGTAGCGATACCTCCGATGAAGCCGAAAGCCGGGATGATGAGTCGCTCGGCGCCGGTGGGGATAGCGGTCATTTTGGAGTTGTTGAGCAGGTTGAGAACTTCGTTGTTGCTTACCATGTTTGTTGCCATAGTTGTAAAAATTTTAGAGTTGTTAATATTGTTTTGTCATCGGAAGCACTTATAAAAGGTAAATCATCAGACTGAACAGATATTAAAAACTCTAGAGAATTCTAAAATTTTAATTTTCTGACAACATTTCCAATAATAAACCATTTTAATAGCAATATACTTAAGATAACAAATTCAACATATCATATTTTCATAGCCCCGCCTAGACAAAAAATGTGACATTTTTGTTAAGAAATGGATTGGCTTTTGTAAAAACAGCAGTTTCGGACTCCGGACAATGTCTTCGTCATCTTTCAAAATTTCCGCCCGCTTATTTTAATTGTTACAAAAATGTTACAATTAACGAAAAAACACGTATAACTTGTTTCATTGACTTTAAATCATTTCAATTTTGTTATACAATAATGCTGTGTATAGTGTTAAGTGTGTGAGGTGTATTATGTTTAAGAAATGTAATTACCTGTTGTGGGCGCTGGCGGCAGGCCTTTGGTGTTTTGCCGGCAATTCGCTTGCAGCAGGAGAAATGAGTCTTACATTGGATTCAATGGCCGACTCGGTAAATGTTCAAAAATATGCAGGCTTACAATTCCTGCCTGATTTAAAAGACAGCGAAACCGGCTGGGCCGGAGATAATATCCCCGGAAGAAAGCCGACAAACAACTGTGCAGCTTATGGTAAAACGGGTAAATGCCCGAACAATCAGGATGCTGCCGATTTTTGCCCGTTTAATCGCAATAAATATAAAACCTGTTTTTGTAACGGTAAAAAGTTCCCGTACAGCGCAAATAACTGCTATGCGACCTCTGGTGCAGGCAATACTCAGGGTAGTGCGCTTTATTCTGGAAAAATTTGCCGGCAGGATGGCGGCGGTACGTTTGGCGATGCCTGTGGCTGTACTTCATCGGCATATCCTTATACGAATGATGCCAGCTGCGGAGATTCCAAAAAGATTATCGATGTCACTAACGGGTGCAAAATAAATTCAACCCAGCGTTATAAGGCTTGTAAGTGTAAAGCTGATTATTCTTACAGCAGTGATATTTCTCACCAAGGTTATACCTGTTCATCATGTTCGGATAGCAGCGGCACTCATTATAAATGCACGCCTACACCTTGCCCGAGCGGGTATTCGACAAGCCAAACCACTTGTTCGGGAATGACGTCTTGGAAAGGTTCTTCATACTACAGTGCCGGCAAACAGTGCGGTAAATGTGAGTCTGTTTCAAACTGCGGACACTTCTGGAATGGTGACGGTTCTCACACAATTCCGGATTCTGCATGTTCTTGGGATACTTACGGACATACGGCAACCATTACGGTTCCGTCCGGTAAAAGCTATTCATCGGCATGGATTCGTATGTGGGGCAACTCTACCGTTATCGGTGACTTTACAACCGGTATTTTAACGCCGGGTATGGTTATCTCCAACGGCGGACCGTATAAACAGAAGCGTACCATTACCTATAAAGGTTTGGTAACCGTAACCGATAAAATACGTTTGGAACCCGGTGTCACAACCGTCAGATTTGAAAAAGGCGTCTGTGGCGACTTTACCTGCCAAACAGTTTCCGCCGATAGTGGTGCAAATAAATGGCATGTAATTAAAGACAATATTCCGCAGGGTTCTGAAGGTTGTCCGAAAAAGAACAGTAACTGTCCGACAGACAAATGCTCTCGTTACTTCGTCAATTCTGATGGTAACATTACTATTCCGAATGGCAAATGCGGATGGGATGCCTATGGTCATACTGCAAATGTAACAACCGGAACTCCGAAAGATAACGGAACTTATGAAGTTGCATGGTTGCGTATGTGGGGCGATTCAACCGTTACCAATGCTTTCAAAACGAAAGAATTGATATCAGGTTTGGTTGTTTCCAACGGCGGTTACTATTCTCAGAAACGTACTTATACGTATAAAGGAAAAGTAACTGTAAATGGTCTCATCAAGACAGACCCGAGTGTAACGACCAGTGTCTTCCAGGGTGGTATTGACGGTGATTACAGATGCGAAAGCTGGACCGGAACCGGTGGCAACAGCAGTAAGAAAGTTGCCGATATCCAACCCGGACAGCCTGGTTGCCCGTGTTCTCAGAGCAAGTATATCTATAATTCTTCCAACTGTTCAGGAACGCTGAAAGGTGAGTCTTGCGGTGGAAAATATACGGCTTGCGAAGCTAAGAGCAATGCTCAGAAATGCTTGGATGAAGGTTATCGTCTGAAAGAAGACTGGCCGAAACCGACAGCTTCTAATGAAACGGTTATCCCGAGCTCAATGCTGGCTAACTTCATGAAGAATATCATCGAACTGAAGTCTGCTCAGGCTGCTATCACAACTCCTGAGTTAGCTCAGGGTTGTCCGGCAAACATGATAAATTCATGTAAACAAAATTGTACATCCTCTTGTCAGGCTTACTATTGCTGTGGTCTTCTAGCCACCGATCAACCTGTTATCGATCCTAGCAAGCCGATTGTCGGCGATAGAGTGGACATAATAGATGATCCTCAGTATCAGTATAAGGAATACACATTTACTGTTACGGCGACTTGCCCATATGACTCAAATTATGTCAAAGGCACATGGAAACTGAACGCGACACTTAATCCGGTAAATCCGGGAATCGGTGGCTGCAACGGTACTTTAAAGACTTGTAACGGTAAAAAATATTGTTGCTCGTCAGGAGCTAAAACTCCTTGCGACCCCGGCTACAGTACTGCGACTCTAATGTGCTTGACGACATTTGATGACAAGTATGCTGAGTAGTAAAGCCATAGCATAAAAAAAGCCCCGGTGGTTTTATCCGGGGCTTTTTTATATTTAAATACGGCCGGGAGAAGCTTGACACATCAAAGGTTTCAGGCTAGGAAAAAGAATAATGTAATTTCTTGTATGGCTGCATATGATTGATATTAATAACATAACCGTTCGCATAGGCTCAAAAGTCTTATTAGAACAGGCCTCCACCCATATTGCCGACGGCTGGAAAGTCGGCTTGGTCGGGCATAACGGCTGTGGTAAATCTACCCTATTTCGCGTTTTGCTCGGAGAATTGGAAACCGAACTCGGCGAAGTTTATTTTCCGTCCGGCAGCCGGGTGGCAACCGTTGCGCAGGAACAAAACGAAACGGAAATGCCTATTTGGGATTTTGTGCTTGCTCAAGATAAAGAGCGCGCAAGGCTTTTGCAAAAATTGAAAACGGCTTCCGAAGAAGAACTGGGTGAAATCCATGAACAGTTGAAAATTATAGGAGCTTCTTCGGCGGAAGGGCGTGCCGCGGCAATTTTAAACGGTCTGGGGTTTGCCAATGATGACCTGCGCCGACCGATAAAGGAATTCTCCGGCGGTTGGCGGATGCGTCTGGCTTTGGCTGCGGCATTGTTTCAGCCGTCAGATATTTTACTGCTTGATGAGCCGACCAACCATCTTGATTTGGAAGCGAGCATTTGGCTTGAAAACCATTTGCGGCGCTATAAAGGCACTTTGCTGCTCATCAGCCATGACCGCTATATTTTGAATGATTTGTGCAATTATATCATTCACTTTGAAAATCAGCGGCTGAATACTTATTCGGGCAATTATGACACTTTTCAAAAAACACGGACTTTACAGCGAGAAGTTCAGGCTAAGCAGATTGCCAAACAAGAAATTCAGCGCAAACATCTGCAGTCTTTTGTCGACCGTTTTCGTTATAAAGCAACTAAAGCCAAACAGGCGCAAAGCCGTATCAAAATGCTTGAGAAAATGGAGATTTTGGCGCCGCTGTCTTCAGAGTATTCCAGCAGTTTCGATTTTCCCGAACCGATAGAACTGTCGCCGCCGTTAATCAGTCTGGATGATGTTTCCGCCGGTTATGATGACAATATCGTACTAAAAAAATTGTCTTTCAGAATAGTTGATAACGACCGAATTGCTTTGCTTGGGGCAAACGGCAACGGAAAATCGACTTTGGCAAAGCTCCTTTCAGGGCGCCTGACCCCGATGAGCGGAACAATAAACCGTTCTAAAAAACTTGAAGTCGGTTATTTCGCCCAACACCAGTCGGAAGAATTGCCTCTGGATATGACTGCTTGCGAATATATGTCAACATTAATGCCCGGCGTTTTGGAGCCGAAAGTAAGGGCGCATTTGGCGCGTTTCGGCCTTAATCAGGAAAAATCAATAACGCAGATTGCCAAACTCTCGGGCGGAGAAAAAGCCCGCCTGCTTTTCGCTGCTATGACACGCAATGCGCCGGCATTATTGATTCTGGATGAACCGACCAACCATTTGGATATTGAAGGGCGAGATGCTTTGGTCGAAGCTCTGAATGCATATAAAGGTTCCGTAATCTTAATTACGCATGATTTGCATTTGATAGAACTGATAGCCGATGATTTATGGCTGGTTAAAAATCATACCTGCAAGCCGTATAACGGTGACTTGGAAGATTATAAACAATCTTTGCTGGAAGATAAAAATACGGCTAAAAAAACAGTGGAACCGGTTAAAAAAGAAAATACGCGCAAGCAGGGAAACTATCACGAAATCAAACAGTTAAACTCGGATATTAAACGCCTTGAAAAAACTTTATCACGTTTGAATGATGAAAAAAGCACAATGGAGATGCGTTTTGCCGAACCTCTGCCGACAGAAGAATTAATCTCTCTGCAAAAAGATTTAGGCTGTTTGCAAAATCAGATTGATGAGGCCGAAGCCCAATGGCTTGCTCTTTCAGAGAAATTGGAAAATCTGTCTTAACTATAAATCCGGTCCTGTCAAAACAGCTTGTGTTTTTATAATTTCCAGCTAAACTCAGATTGTTTTCAAAATAAAATAGAGAAAATCATGAACAATCGAAAAAAAGTTTTTGTATCCGGCTGCTTTGACCTTATGCATAGCGGTCATATTGCTTTCTTTGAAGAAGCTTCAGAATTTGGCGAATTATATGTTAGTATCGGTTCTGACCGGACAATCCGGGAATTGAAGCATCATGAGCCGATTTGCAGTGAAGATGAGCGCCTTTATATGGTCAAGGCCGTACGTTTTGTCAAAGACGCTTTTGTCGGCTCTGGCTGCGGTAAATTAGATTTCCTGCCGGAGCTTGAAATCGTGAAACCGGATATTTTCTTCGTTAATGAAGACGGTGCTTCTGAAGCTAAAGAACAGATGTGTCGGGAGCGGGGAATTGAATATGTTGTCCGCAAACGCTTGCCTAAAGACAGTCTGCCGTACCGGTCAACCGCTTCTTTCCGCGGAATGATGAAAATTCAGGAGCAAAACCGCAAATAAACTTTTCGTCAAGCGCAAAAAAAAAAGCCCCGCAAGGAAAATCTGCCGGGCTTTTAAGCTAATATGTCGGAAATCTATAGGTTATCGCCCGCCTTTCCCTGCGGCAGCACATTTCTGGGCTTGTTTTTGTTGTTCGGTTTTCTTTTGTTTTTCTTCTCTTTCTTTGCGCTCTTTCTCTTCTTTTTCGCGTTTCTTGCGCTCTTCTTCTAATTGACGTTCTTTTTCTTTGAGTTCCTGAATGCGTTTTTCATTTTCTTCGCGCTTTCTTTCTTCCGTATTGCGCCGTTCTTCTTCGGAATGTTCTTTTTCTTTGCGCTCGCGCTCTCGGCGTTTTTGCTCCGAACGGCTTTGTTTGCTTTTGGGGTTGGCTTTTTTCGTTTCAACGATGATTTTTTTTATTTTTTTGAAAAATTCTTTTCTGAATATGCTCAAGATATCTTTCATAATCAGCAAAACATCTTCTTTTTCGAGCTTTTTCTTCTTTTCTTTTTCTTGGTGGGCAACTTCGTCCATAATCATTTTTTTGATAATTTCTTTATTGGCTCTTTCTTCTTTTTTCAGTTTGTTCAAAATAGCCATGCGAAATTCTATTTTTTTCTGTTCGGAAAGTTTTGAAGAAGTTTCATCTTCCAAAAAAGCAATGGCGTCTTCTATGTCGTGGCGCGATTCCGCTTCTGCCGCCTGCATCATTTCAGCTTTTTTTTCACGCACATATAATAACAGGCGATGAATTTCCACACCGAGATAAATCACCAGCAGAACGGTTATAAAAATAATTATGTATATGTAATAAGGATTCATGTATTCCTCTCCAAAGATATTATAATTTGCAATATTTAACATTTGATTGTATTTTATGAAAAAAATGATGAGGAAAGATATGCCCGAAAAAATTTTGCTTTTGTCTTGCTGTGCGCCGTGTTCTTGTGCCGTGATTAAAACTCTGGCTGAAGAGGGCAGGGAATTTACAGTTGTTTTTTATAATCCGAATATCAGGCCTTGGGCTGAATATGAAAAGCGGCGTGATGAAAATGCGCGTGTCTGCACGCAGTATAATGTTCCTTTTATTGAGCTTGAATATGATAACGGGCGCTGGTGCCAAGCAGTTACGGGGTTGGAAAATGAGCCGGAAAGAGGAAGGCGTTGTTCAATTTGTTTTCATCTGCGTCTTAAAAGGGTTATGGAATATGCCAAAGCTAACGGTTTTACGGCAGTCGGCTCCGTTTTAGGTGTTTCCCGTTACAAAAATCTGGCTCAGGTTAATGAAATGGCGGCCAAGGCTTCTGCCGAGACGGGAGTGGCATATGTTGAAATAGAGGGGCGAAAGGGAGGAATGCAGGAATTGCGCAATCAACTGGTTAAAGAATTAAAGTTGTATAATCAGGATTATTGCGGCTGCCAACCGCGAATAGAGAAAGAAATCAACGATTCGTAATTTGGCGATTCGGAATAAGCATAAAAAAACAGCGATTAAAAAATCGCTGTTAAAATTTTTTAGATAAATTAAGCAACGGCACTCTTAACAACCCGCAAAGGAACCATATATTCACGGGCAACTTCATCGCCTTCAAGCTCTACAACCAATACTTCGCTGACGGCTTTCAACGGAGAACTTGCTTCGGGATTAACGCCGGTAAGCAAAACAGCGCTTTCGCGGCTGCGGTATAATAAAGCGCTTCTGCCGCCGTCATAAACCAAACGCGGATTTTCAGGACCGCCGGAGCGTACTTTGATGATAATTAAAATTTCACCGGCTTCATTCTGAAGGATATTGTATTCTTCTTCTCTTTCCGGAACAATGTTTTCAGCCATTATCAACCTCTGTTTATTCGTTTAATTTATCAGAATGGTAACATATAATTGTTAATAAATATACTACATTTTTAATTAAATTTATTTTTTTTAATTTTTTTTGTTTTTTGTGTTGACTAAGTATTTTTTATCTATTATACATTCCTTCGTTACCACAAATTGTGGGTGCGTAGCTCAGCTGGTAGAGCATTTGACTTTTAATCAAAGGGTCTCGGGTTCGAATCCCGACGCGCTCACCATTTAAGAAAATCTCCGTAGAAATGCGGAGATTTTTTTGTGCCGTATAGCCCAGAAAATAAGCGGGTTTGGGAAGTTTTAGTGTGGAATTTTAGTCTATGAAGCCCCACCCTAAATGGCATAAATTTCGGTCTAAGCGGGTAGAAAGTCTCTGTTAGGGTGGGGCTTCTTAGACAACGTTCCACCATTGGATTTATTGGTGTTGAGGGCAAAATGTTTTAAATCGGTTTGTGAATCTAAACTGGCTATCGGTTGTCTAAAAATGTGGTTTTTCGCGAACTTCGCATCAAAAATGCCATCTCTAAAATTATTTTTTATCTTTATTTGCTTAAACAGGTTGAAGATATTAATGATGATTATCCCATCCGTATGATAGATATTGATTTGAGTAATGATCCTCTACAGGATCAAATGGGTGAAATTATAAATAAGTTAAATGCTCCAGAAGGCATGTCCCTAAAAGAAATCAAGGAATTGACCGGATGGAATGATGAAAATTTGGCCGAAAATATGAATACATATCTAAACTGTAATTTGACAATGATTTTACAGGCAGTAGTAACAGATGATTTCAGAATTCGCCATTCACAAGACTAAAAAACAAGCCCCGAGAGTTCATTCGGGGCTAACTTTTTTGCATTGCAACGGAGTTTTTATTATTTTTTTATGATCTCTAAAATCGTGCCATCTATGGCAGCTTTCGCAGTCACCACATCTTCATAGGGCATATTCATATCATCGACACCTTGATAAACCATTGTTACCATCAAAAACTCCGGATAACCTTCTTCGTTGCGGTTTATGGAATAATTGGTCTTGATATGCTTGAAGCTGTTCGGATTGTGCATTCGAGTGGATACAACCTTTTTCATCAGTTCATAATGGAAGCCATCCGCAAGACTAAACTGCGATGCAATCTCGTTTGTTTCTTCTGTTGAGTAGGGTTTAGCAGGTTCATTGGGTGCGAAAAAGCTGTACACGCCATAAATAATCAGCCCTAAAACAGCCATTCCCATTAAATTATCCGACAATTTATTTTGGTGTTCCATCTTAGCCATTGTATCCCCCTGTAATAAAATTGACTTTATTATATCTAACCGAATAAAAATTATAAAGTCAAACCAATAAATTATAAGTGTTCTAATAACACTCTACACTTATTTATAATACCCTAAGCAGTTATTGATTTGCAAATTGGGAGTATCAAAGGCATCCCATGCTTCAAGAGTGAGCGTATTGCCATGAACAATTTGTACCGATAATCCTAATATACCAAGCTGTAAATAAGCCATATTGACACACAAGCTGTCGATATCTGTTGCTTGAATCAATAACTTTCCGCCCAAATTGTTTACGCCTAACTTTTTGAAATGACTGACAGCCCCGATTATCATTGCCCCGGATCCACAAGCAGGTTCAGCCACCTTTAAATATCTGCCTGTTGGCAGTTTATCTCCGAAAGTTATGGCTGCCATGAACTCGCAAATGTGAATCGGCGTGAAAAACTGCCCGTGGAAATGCTTATCTAAGCGCATTTGACCAAAATAACGCCCCAAATAATCATCCGGCTGCCAAGCCAATAACTCAGACAAGATTTTAAGCATATTTAAAATAAGTATGATTTGAGATTGTTGATAATGCTTCGCTCGCTCCTAATATTCTGTATGACATTGTTCATATTTAGGCATATATTGTTCCAAAATCGGTTCTTGCATTCCAAAATTATGAACAATACAGCGCCCCATCAAGCAAAAATCATCAAATACGGTATGTAAAGATCGGTTGCTCTCTGTAGCCAATTGATTAAACATTTTGAAAAATTCCGCCTCTTTGGCTGACCAATCATTTTCGCTATCTTGGATAATTGGTTGTTGAGGTAGGCGGATGGTTGTTTCAGTTTGAAAAGTAGGAGCTGAAAAGTTGAAAGACAATTGGTCAGGCATAGCATCACCTCTATATATTAAATGTAAATTGAGGGTTGCTTAGTATTCGAGGGTTGTCCAGTCTTATCGAGACTATCTGCTTCTTTGTTTGTGAGGTGATATCGGTAATGTTATCCACAGATAAAAATGTACCCCTCCGATTCGTTAGTTGTATTTGAAAAAACAATTCTATTTTATGTTAATATTAGGTAATTTAGATCAAAAAATAATGACTTTATTCCTAATTGTTTGAATTTTATCACAAAATTTTATATAAAATGTTATTTTTTTTGAATTTTATTGCAATTATAGCTTGTAAATTGATAAAAATATTATAAACTTCTGTTTACCAAATATTAACTTTTAAGGGTGGTGCATTATGGAAAACACTACTTTAAAACATCAAGCAAGGTTATTCTCTTACCTGCTTCTTTCGTCTGTTTCGTTTTCGTCCTTAGTGTTTGCCCAAAATAATAACATTGTCATTGATCAAAATGCCCATCAAGGTGCCGGAGCTCCGCATTTTGTGCAATCAGCCAACGGCACGGATGTCTTAAACATTGTCAAACCTACTGCGGGCGGTGTTTCTCACAACAAATTTATTGAATATAATGTCTCAGATAAAAACCTTATTTTAAACAACCTTTCTTTTAACACCAATATCGGACAAGCTGAGAGTACCCTTGGCGGCACAGTAGCCTATAACCCGAATTTTGGACTTGGCGATGCCGCGCGGGTTATTTTGAACGAAGTTACATCAAACTCTACAACAGCTCTGAAAGGCTACACCGAGATTTTTGGTAAGAAAGCCGCTTTGATTATTGCCAACCCGAACGGTATTACCGCCGAAGGGGCCGGATTTATCAATACCAGTCGTCTTACAATGATTACGGGTAAACCGAATGTTGTCGATGGCAAGGTTCAGGATTTTGCGATTTCGACCATTGGTACGATTAAGGTTGAGGGTGTCGGCGAAGAAGCGTTCGGTCTTCATGTTCAAGGCGGTGGGGCAGATTTGGTCTCTCAAGCGGTTAAAATTGCCGGAAACATTTATGTTGATGCCGATCAAGAGCTTAATGTCAAGACTGGTAACGACACCTTTGACTATGAGAGCAAGAAAATCACATCTAAACCCTCGGTGTCCGAAACTGGCGAAGCCACTACGCCGGAAGTTACCGTTGCGATTGACAGCTCGGCTTTGGGCGGAATGTATGCAGGACGGATTAAGATTGAAGCTACGCAAAGCGGTATGGGTATTCGCACGGATGGCAATTTGGTTGCCGATATGGATAATGTTGAGATTACTGCTGACGGCGATATTGTGTTCAAAAACACCGCGGCCAAAAATAATGTGCGGGTTGCATCCGCTGCCGGGTCGGTTACACACCAAAACTCCGGCATTGTTGTTGCCGAAAACAATGCCTCTGTGTCTGCTAAAAATGATGTCGCCTTAAACGGCGACTTTGTTTTATCTGATACTTTGGAAATTGCCGTTGGACAAGATATTCACTCTAATACACAACTGGCTGCCCTTACCTCGGCCAACCTCAAAGCGGATAACGATATCAACCTCAACAGCCAGTTTTTGAATGCCGCAGATATTGCGATTGAAGCCAAAAACAACCTGACAAACGCCGGAAAACTGGTTGCTGATAATGATTTGACCGTTACGGTCGGCAATAATCTGACAAATAATGATACTATCCTTGCCCAAAACAATGGCAGTCTGACAGTCGGCAACACTACAGAACTTAACGGAACTTCAGTTTCAGCCAAGACTTTGGATATTAAATCAGGCACTTTGACCAACAATGCCCAAATTGCCACTGATGACACCTTATCTATTGCGACAACCGGAGACATAACCAACAACAGTAAAATTGCTGCGGGAACAGATGCAACTCTTGCCGCTGACAATATTCACAACCTCGGACAGATTGCCGCCGCCGGAAACATCAATATTTCTACTGAGAACGACTACATCAACCACAGGGATTCCGGTTTGATTGCCGGAGCGGATATGGTTATTGAAGTCGGCAAGGACATTATCAATTACCTGTCTGAGATTTTTGCGGGCGGAGATATTGAACTCAAAGGCAAAGATGCCAAAATCGGCGACGTTGACCCGAACAAGGTTTATGACAACCCGAACGTGGACAACAACCATACCGCAGAAAACGGCGGCAATAATGAGTTTGACATTAAAGATGGCGAGATTGACGAAGGCGATGATGAGCTTGAAATTACCTTGGTTGACAGCGGCAAAAAGATTATTCTGCCACCAGATGCCTTTGCGGAAGAACCCAAACTTGGTGACTCTTATACCATAGACGGTTACACGATTTATGTTGGCGAACGTAAGGTCACGCCTGCTGAAACGCCGGATGACGAGCCGACAATCAGCTTTGAAGACCTTGACAAGATGACAATTCTTGATGCAAACGGCAACGAGGTTAAGTTTACGCTGTGGGACGACACTGAAGCCGAGGGCGAAACGATTGACAAAACAAGTGGCACTGACTTTAAGACATCGGATAAAATTGATAGCCAGATTTCAAGCACGCCGTTTGAAGCCAGTGAAGACCAATTTAATGCCCTTGTGAATGTCGGCGGCCGTATCGAAAGCCTGAACAATATCGATATTAAGTCCGACAAGCTTTATAATATGGGGTATCATCACAACACAGGCACGGCAGGCTATAGTACCTATTATGACAAAATCAGAGATTCTGCACTTTATAACTGGGGTTGGTTGGAACTTGGGCGTTACAAAATCAACGCCACACATATGGATTCAGAAGCTGCATCGATTTTGGCCGGCAATGACCTAACGATTAACAGCCGTGACATCCTGAACCAGAGTTCGACGTTTTCGGCTAAGAACGATGCTGTTATTAATACGTCCCACCTTGTGAATCAAACCTACAGCGAGATTGCACAGCTTCCTATCTTGAAGCAAATGCGGACAAAGAAGAAAAAACGTCTTCGCACACGCAAAAAGACTTATAACGCTACAGAATATTACTATGAGCGCTTTTATTCCAAAGAAAAATCATTGGTTACTGCCGGAAACAACCTTGTTATCAACGCGGTGGACGGCAATGTCATTAATGACCAAGTCGAAGAACCTGTCGGAGCATTTCGTTTTGGTCGCGATGAAGCTCCTGACCTCAAATTGGGGCAAGTTCCTGTAGATTTGACCTTGCCTCGCGGCAACAACGGAATGTTTGCCGTCAGCAATAACCCGAAATATATGGTTACCTCAACGGTGGATTATTTTGGGCAGAATTTTATCGGCTCTGATTATTTCTTTGACCGGATTACACCTTTTTCAAATGAGTACAACACCCGCAAGATGTTGGGCGATCCGGCTTATGAAACCCGCTTGATTATGGATGCTATCCGCAAGGCGACTTACGGGCATTACCTCGGCAACGGCGAGATTTCAAACGACCTCGACCAGATGAAAGCCCTGTATCGCAATGCCGCTAACGAATATGAACGGCTAGACCTTAAAATCGGCATTGCCCTTACCCCGGAACAGATTAAACAATTGAACAGCGACATAATATGGTATGTGGAGAAAGAGGTTAACGGCGAAAAAGTGCTTGTTCCGGAACTTTATTTGTGCGATGCAACGCTTGATAAGATTAAAATCGGTGGGTACGGCGCAAAAATGACAGGTCAAAATATCGCAATCGCAGCAGGAAACATCAGCAACTCCGGCGATATGTTTGCCAAAAACGAGATTACGCTCAAAGCCCAAAACCTGTTAAACGAAAGCAACCGCGGACATACCGCCCGCATTATCGGTAGCAGAACGGATATTGACACTCAAACCCTGATTAACCGCAGCGGTAATATCGGCGGCGAAGTAACAACTATCAAGGCCGGCGATATTTTGAACGAAACCAAGAAATATACCGAAGAAATGCGTGATGGCAAAAACTATACTCTTACAGAGAAAACCGGACAAGAAGCCGTCATCTCCGGTAATAAGGGCTTGCAGATTGAGGCAAGCGGCACATACGCCAGCAAAGGGGCAAAACTCGAAAGCAAAGAAGGCGATGTCGCCCTTAAGGCAGAAAACATTATTTTAGATACGGTTGAATTGCATAACCGCGAAGAACGGACGATGAAAAAATCCGGCTTCTTGAGCAAAAAGACCACAACAAGCGTTAAAGACAGTCTTCAAAATGTGGGATCAGTAATCGTGGCCGGCGGCAATGCCCTCATCGAATCGGTTAAAGATTTATTCTCGAAAGGCTCAAAAGTCGAAGCCGGGAAAGATGCCCAAATCATTGCAGGCGGCGACATTACTGCCGTTGCCGCCGAAGACAGTAGCTATTCTTATTCCAAGACTAAGAAATCGTCTTTGGGTGGTTTGAAAAAATCGTTAGACGAAGTCGAACACGAAGAAAAACGCCTGCGCGGCTCAAATATTAAAACAACCGAGGGATTAACCGTTGTTTCGGGTAAAGATACAACGCTCGTTGCTTCAAATGTTGAAGCAGGCAAAGATGTCAATATTTTGGCGGGCTACAAAGCCGGAGTCGATGGCAAAGTCGAGAAATCCGGTAAGGATGGTTCTGTTAATATTCTAAGCGGCGAAGAAACTACCAAACACCGCGAAGTCCATGAAAAGACAAATATGATGAAATCTTTGACATCAGCGGTTGATATTGGTTTTGAAAACGGAAAAATTACCGTAAGTAAGGAACTTGGCGAAGAAACTAAAGATACTTGGGATAATGTCCAGAAGAATGCAGTTTCTTCTAATATTAAGGCTGGTGGAAATGTAAATATCAGTGCGACAGAAGATGTTAATCTTAAAGGTTCTAACATTATATCTGACAACAATGTCAGTATTTCGGCAGAAAATAACATCAATATTACTTCCTCACAAAGCACGGAAGACGACAAGAAAACCCACAGCGAAAGCAAAATTTCAGCAACTGCGGGGGTTGGACACGTTGCCGTGGATGCGGTTTATGCTGTAGATGCTAATATTGAAGCTGCTGAAGCAGTCAAAAAAGCTAAAGATAATCTAGATAAAATTAAAAAATTACATTCACAAGGGAAAGCTTCCTCGGATGCTGTAAAAGATGCAGAAATAAGTTTGGCTGCTGCAACGGCTAATTTGGCATTTGTTACTCAAGCAGCTAGTCAATCTTTGGAGACTGCCCAAAATACAGCCCCAACTTTAGGCTTTTATGCTGATGCAGGGATAACAACAGAAACAACTAAAACAGAAACAACTTCTGGTTCAGTTAAAAATACAGCATCTAATATTATTGCAGAAAAAGATATTAGCTTAAGTGCAGGAAACGACTTAAACCAAGTTGGGTCTCTAGTGATTTCTAATAAAGGCGATATAGAGTATAATGTAGCCAACAATCTCAATATACAAGCAAGCAAAGATACTTATCATAGTAGCTCACAAACAACTGAAAGCAATGCCTCAGCAGGTATCAGCAGTAAATCCGGTGCATATGGAAGTGTTGGTACAGGAAAGTCTAAATCTAAAGAAATCGTAAATCAGTATAATAATTCGGGTTCTTATGCAGAAGAAGGTAAGATTTCTTATAATGTCGCTGGCAATATGAATGCAGAAGGATATAATGCTCTTGCTAAAAATATTGATGTTAATGTTGGCGGGGATATGAATCTAGCTTCTAAACAAAATGAAAGTCATGCAAATAGTAGCTCAAACAGCTATAATGTAGGATTTGGAGGTGGAGCTCCGACAGGTGGCTTGAGCCAAAGCAGTGGCGAAAGTGATCGCCAGTGGGTAGATAATCAGACATCCATTATTGGTACAGAATCAGTTGACATTGATGTTGACGGTAAGCTGAAAATGGATGGTTCTTTAATTGCTAATATCGACAAAGACGGTAAAGATGCCGGAAATCTGGATATTAAAGCAGGATCTATCGAAGCTAACGATATTTATAATTATGACAGAAACTCCAATAGCGGAATTTCTATCAATACAAATCTGGGCGGGAATCCTTTGGGATCAAATGATGGATATGATGATGGTAAAACGCACCTTACTATCACAGATAATGGTTATGAAAAAGAAGGTATGACTCATGCAACTATCGGCAAAGGAAATATTGAAGTTGCTGATGGAAGCGATATCTCCGGCATCAACAGAGATATCAATAAAACAGAAACCATTACCAAAGACCAAGTAACAGGAGCGTTAGATGTTGACCTGACAATTAATCATTCTGTTATAACCGATGGCCCTGGAAAACTTATTGATGATATCGCAAATTATCATGAAAACATGCGTGATGCATCTGGTAACCTTGTTCAAGCAGGACAACAAGCTTCAGATTCATTAGAAAGTGGATTTTTCAATGATAATGTAGTTAAACCTTTGCTAGGTTTATATAATGCCATAGTTGGTACTCCAGGGGGGATTATTGGTACATTTGATGAAAGCAGAAGCGAGCTTTATGTAAATGGAGAAAAGGTTCCTGCTGAGGCCGTTGAAGAGACCTTGAAAAAGTATCAAAGTTATATTGTTAATGGTATGTTAAACTCACCAAATGATGTGGTTGAACTAAGCCTAGATGATGGAACTGTTATTCGTTATAACCCTAGTTATGGTTTAGTTGGAGACACATTTGAAGCTTTAATGGGAAAAATTTTAAGCGGAAATAGCACTACAGCTGATTGGTTGGCAATGAATCGTATTGTTGCCAGTGATTTAGAGACACGAAAAGATATGGATAATGCCAACAATATTTTCCACAGCCAAGGAACAATCATTGGAACTGGTGCCGCAAATATTCTAGATAAAAAAGGAACTTCTATTAATTCTAACCAGCATTTCAATGCATATGGACCTGCAGTAAGCTTTGATGATTGGTATTCATCTATAAGCAAATTAGTTCCTGATTCAAATTTATCGTATCATCATAATACAGATGATCCAATCAGGTATATAACAACAAAAGATGGATTAAAAATCTTGTATGATATACTAAATAATCCTGAGAATATAACTCATGGAGGTCACAGCTTCAAAGATGGTTATATGAAGAAAGAAAATGGAGAATAATATGAAAAAATCATTAGTTTTTACTATATGTTTGCTACTTTTCTGCACATTATATGGTAATATAGGTTATGCTATTATCTATTCTGATTTAAGTAGCAAAAGTTGGGGACTTGTTGATAAACCGGAAGCGGCTCAAATTTTTGCAGATGAACTTACTAAAAACGATTTGTATGTTAGAATTGATTTGTCTTCTGTTGTTTATAAAGATAAAAGAAGTTCCGTAGGTCTCGGTTCTGAGGAGTGCTCTTCTTTGAAACTAAAGCATGATGTTATTCTTCGTTTTGGAAATTATGATGGAATTACATCTCAAAAATATACTTTTGATTCTTCTAAAGTATATTTTATCAAAGGAAACAAAAAATATTATCTTCTCCCTAATAAAAAAGGTGTTTTTAATTTATCTGAAAATTTTTCAAAAGATAAAAACACCCAAAACCCATTGTATCGTAGTCGAAATTATCCATTAGGCGTTAATATATTCGCTTTCAGTTCGCCCCTTATTTGTAAACAATTAGATAATGCTATATTGGTAATTGGTGGAATATTTATCAATGGAGTTGAAGCAAAGCCAATTAAAATTCGCATAACTTATAGTAACTTGTAAGTGTACGCACGAGGGGGCTTTAGACTGTTTATAGTAGATTTATAAGAAAAATTATTATGCTGAAGCAAACTTTACATAGGAATATGCTATGATTAAACAAATTTCACTTTTGGCGGTGGTCGCCGCTTTTTCTTTTGTCAGTACCGCACAGGCACAAGTGCCGCCCGCAGTATTCCAGAACCAAAACCGCATTCAATTAGAGCAGCAGCGTTTGATGAATGAGGAGTTTCGCCGCCAAGAGCTTAAAAATGCCCTGAAACGCCCACAAGCACAGGAAACAGAGAAGAAAAGCCAAGAAAAAGAGCCGGATTTGGTTACATCCTGTGTGAATGTTAAGGAGATTGATTTCTCCGGCAACACCAAATTTTCAAAATGCGAAATCAACAAAGCCATAGCGCAATACAAAAACACCTGTATGGGGTTGCCGCAAATCAACGAAATGTTAAACAAAATTACCGATTTGTATATTGAAAAAGGCTATATTACCTCGCGTGCCTTTATGACAATGCCGCAAGACAAGCTGAAGCAAGGTATTCTGCAAATCAAAATCGTTGAAGGCAAGCTCTCCAAATTTGAAGGCATAAAAAAAGCTATGCGCTGGACGGCGTTTCCCTTTATGATGGGCAATGTGCTGAACCTCCGCGATATTGAACAGGGAATTGACCAAATTAACCGATTGGCCTCAAACTCCGCTAAGATGGAGATCAAGCCGGATGATAAAAACGAATACAGCAAAGTAGAAATCCAAAACGAACCCAAAGGCACAACCCGCATTACGGCATTTACGGATAACGCCGGATCAGAATCTACCGGAGAAACCCGCTTTGGTATGCGTGCCGCACAGGATAACTTACTCGGCCTGAACGAGCAAATCAATATGAGCTATGCTAAAGCTCCTAGTAAAAACTCAGACCATAGAGATGCTGATTATTTGACTGTGGGGGTGTCTGTCCCTTTTGGTTATTGGACTTTGAACAACAACTTTTCTTGGTCTGATTATCGCACAAGCTTTGTCCTGTACAACGGAGATCGCTTCTATTCTTATGGTAACAGCGTTACCAATTCCCTGAGCCTTGACCGGATGCTTGCCCGCGGACAGCGTTATAAAGTGTCTGCTAGCGGCGGAATTACTTATAAGCGCAACCAAAACTACACAAAAGTCCTTGATTTGAAGATGAAAAACGAGGTTTCAAGCCGCGATTTGGCGATTGCCAACCTCGGATTATCCTCTACATTTTATTTTGATGGCGGTGTTTTATTCCTGAACCCCAGCTACAACAAAGGAACAAAATGGTTTGGGGCATTAAACGACAACCATGGCAATTATACCCAGTCAGCACAGTATGAAGCATGGAAACTCTATGCCTACGGTTCGATGAATTTATTTGATACCGCTACTTATACCGGAACTTTGGATATGCAATACTCTCCCGATGAGCTGTATGGTACCGAAGCCTTTTATATTGGCGGCGAATATTCGGTACGCGGTTTCCGTAATGATGGTGTTCAAGGCGATAGCGGCTACACTTTCCGCAATGATATTGACTTCAATGTCGCAACCCTTGCCAAAAGCGATAATGAGATTTTGCAAGGCCTCAATTTTGGGCCGTTCCTTGACTACGGCTATGTCCATAACAACAATAAAGATTTGAAGTCTGAAATTCTGTCCGGCGCTGGGGGCAAAGTTTCTCTGAAATATAAATATTTTGACGGTTCAATCGGTTATGCCACTGTGCTGAAGAAACCGAAATGGATTGATGAAAACGAAGCCGTCTACCTATACGCGGGCTTTAATTTCAGTTTTAATTAAAAAAGGAGCGGTTAAACCGCTCCTTACCGTATATTTAGGATTAAAAGCCATGACGATTTCCTTAATATTATTTCAATATTAAATCAACATTAAATTTGTAAAATATGTTTTACAAAACCACTAATTTATCAGGATTTGTAAAATGTAATTGCATATGTGAATAAAGCCGCTTAGAGCGGCTTTATTTCTTGATGGTTAATATAAAAAGTGATTACAATTAAAATAGCAATCGCCTCATTACATGTTCCCACATAGCTAATTCATCATCATCAGTATAGTCATCATCGACAAAGTCTGCAAATAACTCATGTGCGACTAACATTTTTGCAGACTCAATAATATCAGGATCCATGCCAATTCTATAACAATTCAATTTTAAAGCACCTATTTCTTGCTTTGCTTTTGATGCATGTAAAAATTCATCCCAATTTTTAAAATCACAAATTTTAGCAAGAATATATTGGGCATTCATTAAAGTCAAATTATCATCTCGAGATTTATTCGCTTTAGTCAATACATTTATTATATCAAAATGTTCTTGAGGTTCTGTAAAATCTATTTTTGATTGATCAAAACCATTTTCTTTCATTAAATTATAATCTTTTAAGAAAAATTTTGCTTGCTGTTTAAAATAATCAACAGTTGTTTGGTTAGATTTTTGAGGAATACCATCAGGTGGTAAATCATTTATATCTTCGTTTGAAATATTTTTATTCTCAAACAAATAATATTTATATAATTTAAGTTTTTCTTCATCATCAAGAATAATATCATTATCTCTTTCCGTACTTTCTATCCAGAAAGTAGCCGTGTCAAAATCGTTAATATCATATTGAGAATTAATTTTGTAGCTTCCTAATTTTAGCTCGTATATTTCCTTTTTATATTTATTAGCATTGATAATATTATTCCAAGAATCTTCTAATATAATAGATATTAAATTTCTCGCATCCTCAATATTAAATTGAAAGTCCTTATCATCGTCATAAATTTCGTAGGAAAGAAATATCTCTGAGATATCAAAATATTTCGGAGTATATGTATAAATATCTCCGTTTTCATCTAAATTTCTTGTGTTGAAATCTTCTAATAGATTTTGTGCATAATGTTCAAAAGTCATAAAATAACTCCTTTAAATATAGCTAATCATCAAATAAACGCATTCGCAAGCTAACAACTGACAATTAACTAAAGGTTGTTATTATTTCTTTTGAAGTTGGATGAATAAATCTTTGGGCGAATGACCATGCTTACCAACAAGCACATATGCATGTTATAATAAATGAATAAAAAGTCAATCAATTTATATCATACTTAACATGATGTTTGATGTTGGTTTTCAGAAGGTGTGTCATTTTAAGGTGTAAAACACTGCTTTTGTTGTCCCGTGTTTGAGTAAGTATCCTTTTCTTTGAAGCAATTGCACAGATTTTTTGACTGTTTCACTATTTTTACGAAGGGTATCTGCAATATCTGCAACAGACCATTTTGATTGTTCTGCAAACAAGTCTAATATTTTTATTGCAGTGGCAGAAAGCTTTTCAGTTTCCTTTTTCTGAACATGTTTAATTTTTTCCTCCAACATCCTTTTTTGTTTTTGTAGAGATGTTACAAAGAACGATAACCATGGCTCATAATTTACTTCATCTGTCCATATAGATTTTTGAGTCCCGCGTAAGGCTCTATAATATCCTTCTTTACTTGCTTCAACGATAGATTCCATTGAAGCATAAGGCATATAGCTATACCCTTGTTGTAGCATCATCATAGATGTTAGAGCTCTAGACAAACGACCATTACCATCCGTAAAGGGATGAATCGCTAAAAAATGAACGATAAACACTCCAATAACAATAATTGGATGAAAATATTTATCATTGAAATTATAGTTTGTCCATTCAACCAGCTCACGCATAAGTCGAGGCGTATCAAAAGCTGTAGCTGTTTCAAAAATAGAACCGATTTCATGACCATTTGCATCAAATGCAGCTACACGATTGCTGTCTTTTTTATATTCTCCACGATGTCGTTCATCTTTAGAAGAATAGCGTAGCAAAATCTGATGCAACTGTTTGATATAATTTTCAGACAACGGAATGTCCTGATAATTATCAAAAATAGTATTGATTAAATCAGCATATCCGGCAACTTCTTCTTCATCACGAGATTTAAAAGATTTTTTGTCAATTGCACTGAATAATTTTTCAATTTCTACATCACTCATCTTATTCCCTTCAATACGATTAGATGAGCCAATAGATTCGATTGTGGCAATTCTCTTCATTACATTGAGCTGTTCTTTACCTATATTGTAAGACCCTCCTTGCCATATACCATTGAAATGATCAATATCAGCAATTTTTGTTAGCATTTCTGGGGTAATTTTAATATCTTTTATATTTGGCATAGAAAACTCCTGTTACCTAATAAAGAAAATTTACTACCTAATATTACCGAATAACACATTAATTGCAAACATATTTTACCTAATATTACCGAATAATGTATAGTTTTACCGAATTTTATAAAATATACTGAGATAAATTCCATGAAACAGAGTATGAGGAACTGATGACTAATTGATATTTTCTATTCCTCCGTATTCAGGTTATCAATATCCACGATTCCTTCTAAATGTTTGAGGATATCAGGATTATTGATCCGGAGGTAACGATTAACACGTGGATTCATAACAAGGCTTTTAATGTAACCTTTGACTAAAGTAAAATTTAGAACGTTAACTCCGTAATTTTCTTCAATTTCTTCATATTCTCCGTGTAAACGGCTTATTTCTTCCTCTAAACGAGTAAAATGGCTGAAATTCATGATGATTGCTTTTTGCCTACGGCGAGGAACTGCCAACAACTCGTCCGGTGTTGCCAACCAGATTGACCGGGCAAATGAAGCGGTAAAAGTCTTGCTCTCTATCATAATTTTTGTGGCTTCGATTTGCCGTTCCGGTTTCATTTTGCTCAAATAATTAAAAACTTTAGAGCCGACTATCTTATCTTTCAACATTTCTACGGCTTCATTACAAATGCCATTGAGAAGATTTTTCTTCTGCCGGATATTATTAGGCTGCATGGTAAGTACCCGTGCCAAACGCTCAATCGAAACACCTTTGTTAATTGCTTTTTCAATCATTTTTTGTTCTAGTACATTGGATATATGCCAATGAATTTAACAGATATGCCCAGATTTTGGAAACTTTGTCAGATGAGGAAATTCATTTATTAGCCAACATGCATCAATATAGAAAAGATGCTACTCCACCAAGGACGACGAATTCACCTCAAGGGATAAAATATCATGATGATTTTATCCAAAATTTTGCTAATCATTATAAATATCAATATAAAAAGTCAGATGGAGAGTATAAATCTCTTTGTTGTGCTCTTTTAAGAACCGGACTTATTTACCAGATACCTACAATTAGAGATACAACATATAATCTGAGTCCATTTTTTGATAAAATTGTTGAATTGATTGATTTTCAGGATGCTTTGGATAAGGAAAAAGAACGAAAAGAACCTTCTGAAGATTAATGCACTTGGTGTTAATAATAAGCAGCTCCACAATGCTTTTTATACCTATACATTTAACTGTCGGTATTAATGCCAAGATTTTTATTATCTTCAATATTACAATTAGGAAAGTGAATATATGTCATGGGTAGAAGATTTATTGATATGAAAAGAGAAGCTGCTTTTACTTCTTCTTTGCCTTCAGATATCGTAGATATGTTTGAATACGATAATAGCTTATATGCTATTTGCACTCAGCATATATGTAGGATACAGACGCCGGATGAGATAGATCCACAAAGAGAAAATATAGAGGCTAAAGGGTTATGTTCGATCGTCATAAATGCCGGTATTAATAATACGTTGATTTCAAAGGTAATTGGCCAGTGTCGCAATCTTGTTATGGAGACTAGGGTAAAACAACAAAGTTCTTGAAATTGAATTAGCATGTAAAATTCTAGAAAATTTTTATAATGTTGTTGATGCCATAAAACGTACATAGTTAAACATTTAAATTATAGCATTGCATATAAACTGTGTTCAATTTTTTCTCGAACTCTTTTATCTATATTTTGTATTTCGCAGGCAATTTCCCTTATTTCTGCCATCTCTACATTGCTAGATAGTGAATTAACTCGTTCGAAAATAGCTGTTCCAACAATGCCATCTGCAATTTCCCGTTTTCCATAAAAATAAGCCAACTCCTTTGTTAGTTTAGAAAGCAACATATTAATATTTTCGTTAATCTCAGAAAAATCATCATTTCTTTTAGCTTTGTATTTTTGTTCAAATAGATTTATATTATCTTGTATTTTCTCTAATATATCAAAAATCAAATTTTTAATTCTAGCTTTATCATCAAATTTAAAAGTTTTTAAATTGTTATATTTAGCTACAATAATTGCAAATAAGGGAGAATTGAATGCAAATAAACTGGTATAAAATTCTTTATTTTTAAATATCAGATCTTCACTTGCATCAAAGAAACCATATATGTATAGGACACCTAAAGACACTACTAAGATAAGAATAATACACCACCATATTTTAGAAAATAGACGTATCATTTTTTTATCCTTACAGCCGAAGTATCCATAAAGCATAAGTCAATACCGTCGTTAATTTGCTCTAAAATTTTATCATCTGCGTCAAAAATAAACTTATTTTCAAATTTACAACGACTATTTCCTAAATCAGAAATTATTTGTGAAAATAATCCCGCAAAATAAGAAGAATGAAAACCTTTTATATACCCAGGGACTATAATTTTAATTATATCATGCTTTTTAGCCAAATCGACAATGTGTAATTTTTCTGCAGCTGCTAACCCATTATCTTTTCCACCCAAACTCGTTATCTTATTATTTCCCTTTTCAGTAATTTGACTTAAATTTATTTCATACATTTTATTTTGCCTTATTATATTTTTCTGTTACATTACTATCAAGAACAAATCTGGTAGTTATAATAGTTCCAGGAAAACTGTTTTCGAGTTTAAATACATAGCTATCATCAGGAGGATTGTCAACCACATTTGTGTTGTTAAAAAATTGTCTTCTTGGTTTTTGAGATGAACAAAAATGATACTTTTCACGAAAGAGGATACAAGAGTCTCCACTAATAATACAGATAGACGGTTTAATTCGATCAACAGATGAAAAGCCAAGAATGTTGACAAATTCTATTGTATCCATCAATCCGAATCCTCCTTTTATCTCAATATTATTTTTTAATGTTTTACAAGATACGGAATCTTGTACTGCATACAATGTTGCAAGTGCATTCCTATCATACCTTTTTAATAAGCCTGCGTGTTTATCTATGTAGTTATTTAAATCTTCTTTTATTCTGGGATTATCTGCATTTTTAATTGTTGATGCAATTGTCTGTCCCGTATTGACAAACGCTAAATAACAATAGAAATCTGTATTATTTTTCTTTTGCATTACTCCTGCAACAGCCCAATTGCCATTGTTAGTTTGATCGGATCCATGTCTTTCTGCATTATCTAGAACTTCATTTACTATACCGGATATTTGAGCTTCACCATCTTCAGTTAACGACAAATTGGCTTGTTTTAGCCATTCATTTAATTTATTAGTTAATTCATTTTTTGTCTTTTCAATGGTAGAACAGGAAAAATCACGACGTAACAGTTGTTTCTCGCCAAAATTATTTTTTTGTTTTATTAAAAGAGGAGATATATCTTTAGGAATAATAATATCTGTGTTTCCAAGGAATTCTTGTACACCAATAGCTTTTAGAACAGCCTTTATTCTATTGCTCATTTTACCTCCCTTAGAAAAGGGAAACATAGATTGATACATTATTCCCCAAATAATATATGGTGCAATATCTAAAATGTATTCATCGTTAAAATTTATTACAGCATTAATATCGTGATTTTCATGTTTAGCTAAATTAACTAATGTATTTAACGTCTGTTGGGGAAAATCTAAAAAGGAAAAATTCTCTATATTAATAATTGTTTTATGATCTTTACGATCTTTGGCAGGGAACCATTTAAGATTTCTTTCTGGGGCAAAAGTATCTAAAATTATATTTTGTTTTTTTCTACAAGCTAAAACCGTTTTAGGAAATTTATACTTAGATCCATACGGTGTTCTTTTATTTTTTAACAATCTTTTGGTTCTTTTTATTTGTTTTTTTTCATCATTACTAATGATATTAATTCTACGTAACAATTTTTTAAAATCTATATCAGATAAATTTTGTAGATAATTTTTAGACAAAGATGTAAATGACTTTATTTCCTCTATTTTTTTCATTTTAGAACATCTGACATTTAAATTTTTCATAAAATATAAACCTTGTATAATTAATTTTTAATTTATTATACCTTAGCATTTAAGAAAAACAACCCTATACAGAATATAAAACCAGTTTTTATAAAAAGTTCGAAAAGGGCGGAAAATGTATCTGCTAAAAAATCGGTTGATTCACAGAAGGGCATTCCTATCTCACAGCGTTTATATACAACATTTTGCAAGCATTTAGACAAGTTTGATGTGTTCGCAAAGTGCATCACCATTCAAAAAACTCCCTTCTCTTGCAGAGGGGAGTTTTTTTTAATGCCTGAGTAAGTAGGATAAGAACCCGAGGTGAGGGTTCGGTTGCCGGCGAGAGGCAGACGGAGTATGCCGGTGAGCAAAGCGAACGAGCGCCGCAGAACGAGCGTAGCGAGGACAATCCCGATACAATGTTACATAACTCCCTTCTCTTGCAGAGGGGAGTTATGTAACAAGAAAAAAGCCCCCGCTCTATAGAGCAGGGGGCTTTGGGTGTTTTAAATACTCCTTTATACTGCTTTATTGTTTAATCCAGAGTTTGCAGCCAAGCCATACATATCGCTGACATCCTGTGTCGGGTTAGATAGGGTATCTGTAGACGCCGAATTGCTGAGGCTAAAGCTGTTCATTGCCTGAATCAATTGGTCGGCATTGCTGATATCCAGCGTTGAACCGTCATAGAACTCTATGGTCTCAACTCTGTAAGATTCAGAGCTGAACTGATTGTTAATCTGTATTCCTTTGATTTCATTTCCATTAATGGAAATTTTCAGGTTATTATCAATCCGTTCAAATGACAAATTATCCAGATTAATACCTTTTCCAAAGACAATCTTATCATTGCCGCCGGTTTCATTAATGGTATCAAAGCCATCACCAAGATTATAAATATAGGTATCATTACCGCCACCTCCGTTCAGGGTATCATTGCCAATACCGCCAATCAGCGTGTCATTGCCGTCATTGGCATTGATTGTGTCATGGCCGCCATTGCCGTAAATGACATCATTATATCCCGTACCATTAATGGTTTCGTCACTATTATTTTGTGTTAAGGTCAATCCCTGAGTAGACAGATTAAACGTTGAGCCATCGGCAAATTGGAGCTTTTCGACTTGATTATTGACGCTGGTATAGAAATTATTAATCAAGATACTTTGATAAGGATCATTGCCGATCCAAATTTTCAGATTGTTTCCTTCCTGAGTAAAGGTCAAATCACTTTGAGAAATTCCTTCGCCAAATTTGATTATATCGTTTCCTCGAGTTTCGTTGATTGTATCGGCGCTATCTCCAAGATTATAAATATAAGTATCCCGTCCAACACCGCCGTTAAGCGTATCGTCTCCGGTACCGCCGATAATCGTATCATCGCCATCTCCGGCATTAATAGTGTCATTACCGCCGTTGCCGATTAAAATATCATTATACTGTGTTCCGTTAATAACATTAGCGTCATTATTCCCTTCCAAAGTCACGCCGCCGTTAACGCCGGGGACACTATTCCAATGAGCAAGAACATATTCATAATCCCAGCTTGTGCCGTCAGCAAAAACAATAGAATTTACCGTTGCGGAAGATTCTCCCTGTTCGTCAAAATAGCTGTAGATTCGAACAGAATCATCCGGAAGTTTATTGCCATTCTCGTCTGGCTCATATGAAACCGTAATTATCAAATCATAACCTTGCCGCCCCAAAGAAACTTTATCCGGAGAGATTCCCTCGCCGAATTGAACAATATCGGGTTCACTATTAGAAGCATTATTATCAGAATTATCAATTGCGTCATGCCCGAAACCGGGATTAAAAATATAAGTATCAGCCCCGTTGCCGCCGATGAGATAATCATTACCGGCGCCGCCGATTAAAATATCATCGCCGTCTTCGCCAAAAAGATTATCATTGCCATCGCCGCCATCTAAAGTATCATTGCCGGCACCGGCATAAATACGGTCATTGCCTCCCAAGCCTTGAATATCATCAACACCACTGCCTCCGGTTAATTTATCATCCCATTCAGTTCCATAAGTCAGGCCGAATTTAGAAATCATCATTTCTAAATCATTTCCGTTTTCATCACCCGACAACCGGAAAGCATCATAAATTGCCAGCAAATTATTATAACCGCAATTTTTAACCAGATTTTCAAATTCTCTGAAGATGGCAATTCCCTGGTCTGCATCAGCATTATATGTTTCTTGAATTAAGGCAACCGCGCTGTTCACATCAATATCCCACGACTGCGTTGTCTCGTTCCACAGAAGTTTCACATTTTCCAACAACGGCTTATAATGTGTCTGTGCCAACAGCTCGTTATTTATATACTCCTCCAAAAGCTCAAACGCGCGCAAAATATACGGCGCGGCCTTGCCGTGCGGATTAGGATCTCTTTCGCCCCAGCACCATGTGCCGAGAAACTCTTCTCCCATAAATTCTTCCAAAGCTTCGAGTTTGCGGCAATCATCCAAAACCGGACCATAAGTATGCTTGGGATCTCTGCCGCGCGGATCCATATTCTGAACCCCTGTCCAATGATAAATAAGATTGCATAAAATCTGCTGACGTGTTTCCAAATTTGTTTCAGCCGCATATTGCTGCACAAGATTTTTTAGCTCACCCGTGGCATCCAGAGCCATAGCTGTATGCAAATCATGAACATTGCCGAAACCGATTACATTAGGCAAGGCTAATATGTCTTCAGGAATTTCTATTTGGATTTTATCAACCGTATTCATCAAATCCGTATTAAACCAAATATCGCTGACCATACCGCTCGTGCCGTCAGTTTTGATAAAAGAACCGGTTTGCCCGATGGTGTTACCGTTTTCATCAACATTTCCAACGTTCTGATAGTTTAAATTAATTTTATCAATACCAAGATTATTCAGACTGAATAACTCTCCTGCTTCCAGATAACCATTTCCATTTTTATCTTTCCAAACCCTGACTTCATTCCAAGCCGTGTCTGAACTGTTGAAAACGCCATCTCCGTTGCTGTCAAGGTCTTTCAGAGCCTCAAAACCATTTGCTGCTTTTTGCCCATTACTCAAAATAGTATTATTTCCGAAGAGTTCAGAACCATCATCAATTTTGCCGTTTCCGTTGATATCCCTAACCAGCAAACCGTCATCTTTGCCAACCCAAGCCGTTTTCTCAGCAAAATTATTCCCGTCATGGTCAAAATAAACACCATCATCAACAGTCGTTGTTTCAACACCATCACCGTCTAAATCTACGATTAAGGGAGAGCTAGTATCTTCTGCTGTGCTTAAATTGCTATGAACTCCTGTTGCAATGTTCCACAACTGCCGCTCCATATCGTCTAGTATATTTTGTATCTTTTGCTCTTGCTCAAAAGCCCCTACTGCAATCTGCGCCGAAGTAGCTAATGTTCCAAGAATTCCTCTAGTTGGCGCAGGAACACCAATTAATCCAAGAACGGAATTTACAGCAAGCTTTCCTATTCCTATATCTTCAGCCATACTCCGAGATAATGAAGATTGAGAAATACTTATGTTTTTCCACTTATCTACTACATATTGCAAAATATCGCAAAAATACCCTCCATTTTTAACTTCTTTTCTAAAAGTCTCTTCTAAAATATCCACATCAATTAAATTTATTTCAGTAGGAAAATTTCTAGCTAATTTTAAAAATTCATTATTCTCGGGTTCCTCTTGTGCTAACTCTAAAAAACCATTAATAAAATCGTCTGTTATCATTTCATCAATTTTTTGATCATCTAAATTATACGATTTTAATATTGATTTTGCTAAAGATTTTGTTTCATTAAAATTATTAGAATTAACCATAGTTATTCTCTCAAATGAAAATTTATTAAATTAGATGTTTAAGATAAAAACTATTACATTTGCCATATTTGAATTATTAAATTTAATCAAAGTCATAATTTAATGTTTTAACTTCACCGCTCTCCTCATAAACATATTTTTTTCTTTTTCCTTCAACGAACTCATATGTTACCCCCTCATTATTCTTAATAGATGTATTAGCTCCTGATGCTATTAATAAATTAACTGCATCAGAATTTTTTATAGAGGACGCAATAAACAAAGGCGTATTTCCTTCTAAATCCTGAGCATTTACATCAGCCCCTTTTGCAATTAAATACTTCATTAATTCCAGCGTTTCTCCTCTAGGGGTCAATGCTACTTTATGAAGTGCTGTTTGTCCTGCAAAATCTTTTTGATTAACATTAGCTCCATTCTCAATTAGAAGCTTTAACATGTCCAAAAACAAAGGATTATACTGCTTTCTAGCATCCGAATAAATTTGATGAGCTATTTTCTTTATTGATTTTAATTCTTCTGAAGTAATGTCTTTACAAGGCTTAGAAATAATATTAGGCAAATCACAGTATTCAGATTCTGTTTTTGTCATTTCTTCAAGAATCTTGATTTCATCATATTCTACCTCATAAGATTGGACAGGAAGAAGCGCTACCCATTCGAGAGGTGTTATTGCTTGTTCTTGCCTGCAGGCAATTTTATTAACATTTACCCCCCTATCTATTAATATTTTCACTTTTTCAATAGCATTATTTGGATATTTAGCATTAGAACCTGACACCATACTTTTAATTGCTGTATTTAGGAGTGTATTGCATAAAAAAACTCTCTCCACATCAGAATTATTCTCCAATAATTTCTTAACATCATCTGGGGTTCCGTTTAAAACAATCTCATGAGCCTGCTCATCTGTTATTTGCATTTCTTGAGCAGAGAGGGACGATGAACCAAATAACAACAATAAAAAAAATAGATGTATGAAACATTGCGAAATTCTACTCATGGCACTCTCCTGATAAACATAACGTATTGTGTAATTAACGATATCTGAAAGACTGAATATCGTTTTAATTGATTTTATGCTATAAGATTAAATTATAAATTGCAAGAGAAAAGTACAATTAACAGGATTTTATTTTAGAGCACATTTATTTAAAGTTGTTTTAGCTAAGCCATCAGCTATTTGGACGAATTAAATTCGATTACTATTAATTGTTCATTCTATCTTATACATATATTTTAAATATGCAACTATTAATTTTTATTTTATGGATAAAATTACTTGAAATACAATATATTATATACACACAAAAAAAATCCCTTTCGGGAGATTAAAAAAATTATGCCGCCTGCTCTAATGTGAGTAGTTCGCCATCATCAACTTTACCGTTCTGATTTGAATCTTTCCAAACCTTGACTTCATTCCAAGCCGTGTCTGAACTGTTGAAAACGCCGTCTCCGTTGCTGTCAAGGTCTTTCAGAGCCTCAAAACCGTTAGTTGCTTTTTGTCCGTTAGCGAGAAGAGTATTGTCACCAAATAATTCGGCGCCGCTGTCGATTTTACCATTTCCGTTAATGTCTCTAACCAACAATCCATCGTTAGCTGAAACCCAAGCGGTTTTTTCTGCAAAACCATTGCCATCATGGTCAAAATGAACGCCATTATCTAAAGTTGTCGTCTCAACTCCGTTACCATTTAAATCTAGAATTAACGGAGAACGAGTTACTTCTGCTGTTTTAACGATATTTCTTGTTTGTTGAGCTATTAATTTGGCTAATTCATCTAACCTTCTTCTAATCTCTTCGTAAAGATCTGAGTATCCATTAGAAGTATTATTTATCCCTTTATCAATTTCTTCTTGAGTTAAGGGCTGATCTCCTGTTCCTTTGAGACCTTCTTCAGGACCATCCGGTTGATCTTCAGGCGTATTTTCTTCGCCTGTTGGATCTTCTGGATCATCCTCAGGCGGAGACGGAGGTGTATCATCACCGGGACCTTGAGGAGGAACACCTGGGCCTTGAGGTTGTCCTTTTTCTCCATTTTCACCATCCTTTCCGGGAAATTCCCCCGGAAGTTTGTAACCGGTATCTTTATAGCCCTGTCCATCAGAACCGTAGCCAAGAACGCTTCCATCTGGCAAAACAATTAACGGTGCGCCATTAGAACCGGCAGCAGGAAGATTCGTTTCATCCAAATCGCTGGGCTCTTCGTCATAAAAGTCATGTATAACGACTGTGCTTCCGTTTGCCAAAATGTGAATGACGTCTTTGCCGGAATATTTCGTTTCTTTAATTGTAGAATTGTAATGAATCACATCATTGGCCGTTATTTGATAGATGTAGTCAGTGCCGCCGGATGTATTTTGAAGCCAAACATCGTCCCGCACATCATCATTGCCAAGATAAATGTGATTGTTCCCGCTGCCGGCACGAATATCATCACGTCCAGTTCCGGCATGGATAATATCATTTCCGGAACCTGTTTCTATAATGTCGTTGCCGCTGCCACCGGTAATTTCATTGTCTCCATCACCGGCAAAAATTTTATCATGGCCGGAACCGCCATCTACTATATCTTTTCCGATTCCACCATAATAAATATCATTTCCGCCACCAAGTTTAATTGTATTTTGATCTGTATCAATATCTGAGATTAAATCTTGAGTTATATTTCCTATTCCGATTATGTTGGTAACACCGTCAAATATATCAAGTCTTCCAGAACCGCCATCTACGATATCGACGCCGTTGCCACCGTAATACACATCAGAACCACCTCCGAGCATGACTCTATTGTTGCCACTGACGCCATTTACATTATCATTAGCCAAACCACCTAAATAAATATCATTTCCAGATCCTAAATTTGCATATTTATTAATGCCTGCTTCTTTTTCCAAAATGCCGGCATCTATAACATCATTTCCGGCACCGGCATTTATTTCATCGTTTCCTTTACCGGCGATAATATAGTTATCTTTTGAGTTTCCTGTAATGATATTTCCTTCGTCGCAATCAAAAATGTAATTTTTTCTTCCATCAGTAATTTCAGCATAAAAACCATTTATAGCCGTAATGTTGTCTGTATCTTTGGCATTAGTTAATGTGATATTTAATTTGTCAAAATTAAAGTTTTTACTATATTGATCAAAAAACTTACGGCTTATTTCTTCTAATATTGCACAGTTTCTAACATCTTCAGGGGAAGAACAGTTATTAAATGTTCTATTATTTCCAACATAATTATAAATAATTCCGTCGCTAGCAGGTAGACGATTAAATACATTGATTCCGATAAACTGAGTACCAATATAATTAGTCCAAGTATTACAATTCGGTCCCAAGGCTTGATAATTGATTCCACCTCCGGCTACATTACTGTCAGCCAAAGCATTGCGAAATTTTGCATCAAAAACTATTCTGTCAAACATAGCCTGAGGATCTACTACCGGAACATCTGCTGTATAAAAATGGTTATCTTCGGCAAATTCCTGCGTAACCTCTTGATTTAGTTTATCTCCAAAATGAATAAAATCTGGCCACGCCTGTGTCTTTCCATCTATAATATATGTTTTACCAGAACGCTTCTCGCTGATATCAAATCTTATTTCACCATTTTCTTCAATTAAATCGACACTTCTAATTGAAAGCACATTCCCGTTATTATCATATTCAACTAAATCATATCCGGTATGGGATGCCATATTTCCTACAACTGCTATTGCTAAATCACGGCTGTGAACTTGTAATTTGAATGTACTCATGGAAAACTCCTTTGTAAAAAGTGTAAAAACACATTTCAGATTTTGCATATAGCTAAATCCGTGAAATAAATTTTGAAAGCGGTTAAATTCTTAAATCGTTATCAATAGGCGTTTGACAGGGAAAATAAAACCAAGACCTTGCAAACTGAAAAATGTGAATACATTTCTGCGGTTAAATCCTCCCTTGATAAAATGTTAAAATTTTCATGTTAAATTTTCTTTCCCTTTGGAATGGATACTTCATAAACTTTATTTCTTGTATTAATGTATAGTTTAGATGGATTTTCTCTTTTATCTAAACTAAGGGAAAAACTATCAGATATTGTTTGAATATCCTCATCTCTGATATCCCAAACAGTAAAAGCAGCATATGGAGAGAAACGTTCTGCTGCAAAATATTTATGTATGCTTTCAGTTCCTCCACCAGGAGACTCTTTTTCATAAACATTACCATTTAAAACGAATCCATCTTTTGCAGGATTAAATGGATGAAACTCAAAAATCCTTATACCAACTAAGTTTTTTTTGTTGGAAAGACGAACAAACTCCAAGCTTCCCATAAAAATGTTCATGCCGTTATCTTCAAAAAATATGATATCTTTATTGTGGTTTCTATAACTACGAGTGAAATGGCGATAGGTCATTGTTGCAACACCGCTTCCGCTTATGATTGCACAATTTTTCAGTCGCTCTACGCCTGTTTTATATTCACATTTCTTATCCGGTCTTACAACAAAAGTTAAAATAGAATCTAAATGTTCAATGGCTATTCCTCGGCCTTTATAGTCATCATAAGAAACATCTTGTATAGAGCCTATCGGAAGCTTCATTTGACATTGGTCTTTTTTATAACATTCTTTGATGCTGTTAAACTGCGGAACAGTTGTATATGTAATATCTTTATAAGTATCAGGAAAATAATAACGTTTATTTGTCCTATATTTACCTTCAGCATATTTCTTTGCCCATTTTCTGTCTGCTTTTTGATTCGGTGTCATATGAATTTTATCCATCATTTCATATTGGTCTTTGACACATTGAATTAATTCATCTATCGGTAATTCCGAATCGCAATCTACCACCGGACCATAAGGATCATCGCTATAAGCACCTTTAATTGTACTACAGGATATAGAACAGCAAAGGCCAAATGTTAAAACAGCTATAGAAAAATATTTTTTATTCATTAATCGATTCTCTTTTCTAAAAACAAAAAAACTTCCACAAGCGATTGCCGGGGAAGTTTTGCAAAAATAACAGCCTGATATTCAGGGGAGCATGGATGTGATGGGGAATTGCTTCGCCCAGAACAGTTCCGATTCCAACCCACAGAGATTGTCTCCGACTAAAAGCCTTGACAATGTATTGGCTGGGATTATACTCCATATCAGATCTCCTGAATATTAGAATTTCATTGTCGATAGTTTCGCAGATAAAAATTTGTTTTGCAACAAGATTCTGCACTTATTAAATTCCATTTTCGAATAAAATCCATTCAAAATTGAAATGACTCTCCAGTTTCTGCGGGGTTGAGTATTTGTAAAAAAATTACATTTCTTAAAATTTAGTAAAAAATCTTTGACATTGTGCAAAAATATCCATAATCTGATTTGCATATTCATCCTTTAGCAAAGGGCAGCGATATGGAAAATCAAACATCTGCATCTCCCGCGATTGACACAGGCTTAGCGTGTTTTGCGATTATGGGGAATTTCTTCGAAAAGCCGATTTCGCTCGACCAAATCAAGCATAAATACGATCGGCAGAATTCGCATTTTGAAGAATATGAACTGCTGCAGTTGGCAAAAGAATTTTCTTTTAAAGCCAGATTTGTGGAAACCACATGGGGCCGCCTGAACAAAACCAATCTGCCCGCCATTGCTCAAAGCAAAGACGGGACTTATTTTATTCTGGGCAAATGCGATGAAGAGAAAGCCCTGATTCAGGATCCGGCAGCTGGTAACAAGCCGCAGATTTTAAACAAAGAAGAATTTGCAGACAGATGGAACGGCCGTCTTTTGATGATGACCTGCCGCGAGTTTATCAACGGCAAAAACCGCAAGTTTGACATCTCGTGGTTTATTCCGGCGGTGGTCAAATACCGCAAACTGTTCGGCGAGGTGATTCTGGCGTCATTTTTCTTACAGCTGTTTGCACTGGTGTCGCCGCTTTTATTTCAGGTGGTGATTGATAAGGTGTTGGTTAACCGCGGGCTGTCGAGCCTTGATGTGTTGATGACGGCGTTAATCTGCATTGGTATATTTGAAACCATGCTCGGAGCTTTGCGGACTTATACTTTCTCTCATACCACTACCCGCGTTGACGTGGAGCTTGGCGCAAGCTTGTTCAAACACCTCATCCGTCTGCCGCTGTCTTATTTCGGCTGCCGCAGGGTCGGTGATACAGTGGCACGCGTGCATGAACTGGAGAATATTCGCAACTTTTTGACCGGTTCGACCTTAACCCTGATTATTGACTTCTTTTTTACCATCATCTTTTTTACGGTGATGTTCTTCTATTCAAAGACCCTGACACTGTTGGTTTTGCTCTCCATTCCGTTTTATGTGGTGCTTTCTTTATTCTTCACGCCGATTTTGCGGGTGCGGATTGACGAACGTTTCCGCCGTGGAGCTGAGAACCAATGCTTTCTGGTGGAAGCGGTTTCCGGCGTGGAAACAGTCAAGTCGCTGGCAGTTGAACCGCAAATGCAACGCCGTTGGGAACAGCAACTTGCAGCCTATGTCGGGTCATCTTTCAGGGCTTCGCATATCAATAATATCGCCGGACAGTTGGTACAACTGGTGCAGAAAATCACGATGGCGTTGACCTTGTGGATTGGTGCAAGTTTGGTTATGAAAGGCGAATTGTCGGTCGGACAGTTGATTGCCTTTAATATGCTTGCCGGACGCGTGACGCAACCGATTTTACGCCTGGCGCAGTTGTGGCAGAATTTCCAGCAGGCGAAAATCTCCATGGATAAGCTCTCGGATATTCTGAACAATCCGCCGGAGAATACGACCAACCTTTCCAAAGGTTCGATGCCGGAGATTAAAGGCAGCGTGGAATTTAAGGACATCACTTTCCGCTATGTGCCGAACGGGCCGGAAATCCTTAAAAAGATGAATTTCAAAATCAAAGCCGGACAGAAAATCGGTTTTGTGGGGCCGAGCGGTTCGGGAAAATCGACTGTCACCAAGCTGATTCAGCGGCTGTATATTCCCGAAAACGGCAAGGTGCTGATTGACGGGATTGACATTTCCACGGTAGACGTGGCGTGGCTCAGGCGGCAAATCGGCGTGGTGCTGCAGGAGAATTACTTATTTAATAAGAGTGTTCGCGAAAATATTGCCCTCACCAATCCGGCGATTTCTATGGACAGGATAATTGCCGCGGCCAAGCTGGCGGGCGCGCACGAGTTTATTACCGAGCTGCCGAACGGCTATGACACGATTATTGAAGAACGCGGTTCCTCGCTTTCCGGCGGACAGCGGCAGCGGATTGCCATTGCGCGGGCTTTGGTAAATAATCCGCGGATTTTGATTTTTGACGAGGCGACCTCGGCGCTGGATTATGAATCCGAGCGGATTATCCAGCAGAATATGGCCTCCATCTGCAAAGGGCGCACGGTGTTTATGATTGCGCATCGGCTTTCGAGCGTGCGGGAGTGCGACCAGATTATCACCATAGAAAAAGGCGAGATTACCGAAACCGGAACCCATGACGAGTTGTTAAAACGCGGCGGACGTTATGCTTATCTGTGGAACAGCCAGACCGCGCCGATTGTTCCCGCCAATGAGGAGACAGCGGCATGATGGAACAGCTGAAAAGATATTGGGAAATAGCCAAACTTGCCCTGTTGCAGGAGAAAGCCTCCGCGGATAGTAAAATCAAAGGCATGAACGAGCATGAAAAAGAGTTTTTGCCCGCGGTTTTGGAAGTGACCGAAACGCCGCCGTCCCATGCCGCGCGGTTGTTGACTTACCTGATTATGTTGATGTTTACGGTGCTGATTTTGTGGTCGGTGCTGGGCAAGATTGACATTATTGCCACGGCGACGGGCAAGCTGATTCCTGCCTCGAACATCAAGACCATTCAGACCTTGGTTGACAGCGAGATTGAAGAAATCTTTGTGCAGGAAGGGCAATATGTCAAAGAGGGACAGGATCTGATTAAGTTTAACCAGACCGAGGTTCAGGCGAACATCCGCCGCATTAAAAACGAGATGAAAGCCTTGGAAATTGCCGTTGCCCGTTTGCAAGCGCTACTGACCGACAATCCGCAAGAAAACTTTGCGTATGACGAAACGATAGATGAGTATCTGATTAAAATGCACTCCGGCTTACTCAAAAGCCAGATGACGGAGAAAGCCGCGAAGATTGAAGTATTAAACGGGCAAATTGCCAAAGCCGAAAAAGAAAAAGACACGATAGCTGCGGATTTGAAAAGGATTGAAAAGCTGCTGCCGAGCGTGAAAGAGCGGATTGAGAAAAAGAAAATTCTGGCCGACAAGAAGCTTATTGCCCGCCTGACGTTTCTGGAGCAGGAAGAGGAACTGACCAATTTGCAGGAACAGCGCAATGTGCAGGTTAAGAAAATGGCGGAAACCGAAGCGAATATCGAATTTTTGAAAAAAGAGCTGCGGCAGTATCTGGCGGAATTTGACAAGAGTATCATGCAGGAACTGACAGATAACCGCGAAAAACTCGCTTCCTACCAGCAGGAGCTGATTAAATATGAGGAGGCTCTGAAACGCACAGTCGTTAAAGCCCCATTGTCAGGTTATGTGCAGCAGTTGGTGTATCACACCAAGGGAGGCGTGGTGGAAACCGCCAAGCCGATAATGAATCTTGTGCCGGAAGATTATCAGCTTGAGGCCGACGTAATGATTTTGAATAAAGACATCGGCTTTGTGCGACCGGAACAGGATGTTGAAATCAAAATCGACAGTTTTCCGTTTACCAAATACGGGACGATTAAGGGCAAAGTGCGCAATATTTCCGGCGATGCAGTGCAGGACGAAAAACTGGGGCTTATTTTCCCCTCGCGCCTGACGCTGCTGGATAATAAGATTTTGGCGGACGGACAAGTTGTACAACTCAAACCAGGCATGAGCGTCACCGCGGAAATCAAAACCGGCAAACGCCGCGTCATCGAATATCTCCTCTCTCCGGTCATGAAATATCTGAATGAAAGCATGAGAGAGAGGTAGGAAAATGACAAAAATATTTTTTAGTAAAACTCTAGCCTTATAACAGGTTATAGTTCTAGATATTATTTTTAGGCTTTTCTGCGGCAGTTTAAAGCGCGAAGGAAATATTTGCAATCGAATTTTGAACATGTTAAAAGCATTAACAACAAAAGGAGGCGAAAAGATGCAAAATATTTTGGAAATTGCCGAAAGCAATCAAAAACGGGCATTTGAGGTTATCAAGGACAGCGGCGTTATTGAGGCCTGGCAGTCAATCGGGGCGGAAATCAATTTGATAGGTTCCCTTAAAATGGGGTTGTTAATGACGCATCGAGATATTGATTTTCATATTTATACGCCGCAATTAAATCTTTCTGAAAGTTTTGCAGCTATTGCCAGGCTGGCTGAAAATCCGCGTATTTGTCGCGTTTCCTATAATAATATGCTGAATGAAGAAGACGCCTGCTTGGAATGGCATGCCTGGTATCTCGATTTGCAAAATCAAGAATGGCAGATTGACATGATGCACATTGTCAAAGGCTCAAAATATGACGGGTGGTTTGAAAAAGTTGCGCAAAGAATAGGGGAAGTCATAACGCCCGAGCAGCGGCAAACCATTCTGAAGTTAAAACATCAGACGCCGGAAGATGTTAAAATTATGGGAATAGAATATTATCAGGCCGTTATTCGCGACGGCGTAAAAACTTTTGCCGGATTTATGCAGTGGCGGCAAAAACATCCGGCCGATACCATAATTGAATGGCTGCCTTAATCTTATTTATAAACATTTTAAGTCTCATAACCGGCAATAATCGCTTTAAAATGCTTCTGAATTTGTTATATTGGCGATAACTTATAAAGATAAGAGGTCAAAGTGGTTGCAAATACTTTTTGGGCGCTGTTAGGCTTGGGCTGTTTAACGGGGGCAATTCCTGCAATCCGCTATAAAAAAGCGGTTGCTTTTTTAGTGTGGCTGGCAGCAGGAGTTTTATTCTTCGGTTTTATCAGGCATATGCTGCTTGGCGGCGAGGGCGGATTTTCATTCCGCTGGCTGGAATATCAGTCGCTGCATGTAGATATTTCCTTATCATCGTCAGCAGCTGCTTACGCCCAGATATTTCCTGTTTTTTTACTGTCGTGGATTGCGCTGCTGGTTGCCGTTTTTAATGCTGATGAAGCGGATAAAACGCGCTTTATGGGAATGGTTCTGTTAAATCTCTGCGCTTTTTTTCTTTTGATTTGCAGCGATAATTTAATTCAATTGCTGATAAGCAGCTGCCTGATAACCACAATCGGTTTTTATATCATTAATGATACCGAAGCCAGACGCAAATATGTTTTTTATAATTTGCTGGCAGATATGTTTTTGTTTACCGTTTTTGCCGTTATTTACGGAAGTTTGGGAAATCTGGGATTGGAACAGCTTGAGAAGTTTGAAGAAATGGGAGCTCATCGCGACCTGGTGGCTTTTTTGCTTGTCTCCGGCGTTTTTCTTAAATCAGGTTTGTTTTTGTTCCACAACCAGCTCTTGGATTTAAGCAGCCTTCATTTTAACCGCATGATTTATATGCTAAACGCGTCAACGCCGTTAGCAGGACTGATTATCTTGGCCAAAACGCAGGTTTTGCTTTCCGCCTCGGGATATGCTGCGCCGCTGATACAAATCCTTTCGGTTTTAACGCTGGTCTGGGCGGCTCTTAATGCCATGGTTATGGATAATATTAAAGAGCGTGCCGTTTATTATACAATGATGTTTTATGCCTATATTTATATTCTCATTTCGCTGAATCATCTGGAGCTTTATACCCAGTTGCCTTTGTTGGTAATCTGCGCTTATCTTCTGAATCTCAATATTTGTTTAATTTATCAGGCTTCGTCCTATGAACTTTACGCTTCAAAAATGGGCGGTTTTATCAGCGGAATGCGTTTTACGTTTGTTTTGTCGCTGTTTGCCGTTTTTGTCATTTTGCAAACCGTATTAGGACATTGTACGGAAACGATATATCATTGCGGAACGGTGTTTGCCGTCTTTATGCTGATTGCCTTGGCGCATTTGTATCATCAGGTTTACTTTGGCGAGAAAAAAGCCGACGAACGGGTGATGGCCTTATTGAGAAATCCGGCGTGGTATTTGTTGATTCCGGCGATTATTATTGCGGCGGCATTGGTTTGGCTGAATCATTATTGGCCGGCGCGGATTTTTTATGTTTATGCCGGTTTTCTGCTGCTGATTGTTGTTTATCCGTTCCGGAAACTTGAAAATCTGGCAGAGTTGGAAGCTTTGCAGGAAGAAGACTATTTTGAAAAGCTTTATAATGCCGTGATTATCACGCCAATTAAAATTCTCGGGCGGATTTTATGGCTGCTGGTCGACTTTATTTTAATAGAGCGGACGATTATCAGTTCTCTTAATCAGGGAACGGCTTTGCTTATCAGGGCTGCTGGCTGGATAAATTCTCCCTCTGCATGGAGGTGGCTGGCGCTCAGCGTATTTGGTATCGGCGCAATGTTTTTATGTTATTATGTGAGGAGATAGTCTGTGCTGAATACTTTTTCCTTATTGTCGCTGATTATTGCCATTCCGTTTTTGGGAATGTTGTTTGCGCTGGCTGCTAAAGATGCTGACGACGGCTCAACCCGTAATGTGTATAATGTCAGCCTTTTTGCAGTTATAGCCAATATTGTCATGATTTGGCGTATTTTTATGCTGATTGATGTTTTCAAGCCCGGTTTCCAGTTGACGGAAACCTTTAACTGGCTGGAAACGCCGGCTATTAACATTATGTTTGGCGTTGATATTTTTTCTTTGCTTATGATTTTATCTGTCCATATAGCCTTTATCATCGGTTTTATCGGCGTACGTAACAATATCCGCCAACAAAAATCGTTAATGGTTTTTGCTCTGCTGTTTTTGAGCATGATAACCGGTTTCTTTGTTGCCGCAGATATATTCTCGTTTTATTTTTTCTTTGAAGCAATGCTTCTGCCGCTGTTTATGCTTATGGGAATGTTTGGCGAAATCAGGCGGCGCGGGCTGATACACCGTTTCTTGCTGTATAATATGCTCGGGGCGGTTGTTTTGTTTGTCGCAACTGTTTTGCTGTTCAACCATCAGGGCGGTATGGCCGGTTTGCGCCAGCTTGCGGAAATGCCTCTGTCTAAAACGGTCGAATATTTTATCTGGGGTGCCGTTGTATTGTCCCTGTTATCGCGAATACCTATTTGGCCTTTTCACTATTGGATTTCGTCAATTAATGCCAATATCAAAAATCCGCTGGTGTTTATTATTTCGGCAATCATTCCGCTGACGGGCGTTTACGGTTTTGTCAGGTTCTTGCCGACAACGCTTCCCGAAAATTTGAAAGACTATATCTTGCTTTTGCAGATAATCGGCGTTGTGACAATGCTGTTCATCTCGCTGATAGGCTTTATTAATAAAGACCGCCAGTATAAGCTTTTTGCCTATGTTACGGTTTATTACATTATGTATTTGTTGGGAATTTTAACCCGCAATGATGTTATTTTGCTCAATATCGGCTTTTCTTTCTTCAGTTATCTGATAATTGTGTCCGCCATAGAGGTGATATCTGATTATTTATACAAACAGCAGGAACATCTCGGTGCCGGAGATGACGGTTTGCTGTGCGCCTATCCGAGATTATCGGTTATCTGTTCTTTTATGGTCTTGGCCGGCATAGGCTTGCCATTGTCTTCGCTGTTTTTGAACAATTTTTTAATCTTGGGCAATCTGCTGGGCGAAAATATCAAAATGGGCATGATCGTCGTCGTATCCCTTATTCTGGTATCGGCAGCGTTGTTGCAGGAATTGTTCCGGCTCCGCAATCAGGACAGATGCAATATTGAGGCTGCGCAGGCGCTGGATTTGCCCAAACCGGCATTTATATTTATGATATTTGTGTGTTTTGTGCTGCTGATGTCTTTTATAAAGCCGTTGTGGTTTGTTGTCGGCCATTAGGAGAAAGAAGATGATTACGGATTTTATGGCTTTGTCTCCTGAAATTTTATTGTTGCTCAGTTTGCCCTTGATGTTTTTGGTCAATCTGTATAGGGAAAACAAGACCGCCAAAACCTTTTATACAATCTCAAAAATTTTTATTATACTGGCATCTGCGGCTGCCGTTATATTCTATAATCTGAACGGTTTATCGGGATATTGGCAAAACAATACTTATACGACGGTGCTCAAACTTTGCATTTATGTTTTTGCATTGGCTTGGTTCTTTTTGTCTTGCAAATGGTTTTTGAATAAAAACCATTCGTCTGCTGCTTATTATGCTTTGGGCATGAGCTCGCTGATTTCCCTGCTGATAATGATTTCTGCCGATAATTTGCTGATTTTGTTTTTAGGATATGTCGGAGCCGTTGCTGCGCATAACGGCATGATTTTTCGGAGTGGCGATGATGCTGACGTTACAATTGTTGCCAAACGCTGCCTGAAATTTACGGTACTGAATATTTTGCTGTTTATTGGCGGATTGCTTCTGATTTACCAAAAAGCCGGAACATTGTCCTATGCCGGCGTTTATGAATATTTTGCGGCTCAAGGTAAATTTGATTGGTCTGATATTTGCTGCTATGTTTTGGTTTTTGCGCCGTTACTGTTTATGTTGGGTTTGGCGCCGTTTCATTTTTGCTTTGCCGAAGTTTTGGGGATTTGCATCTTGCCGATCAGCGGCTATTTGACAATCATTCCCGTTTTTGCTGCTTATGGCGCTTTGGTTAATCTTTGTCTGAATGCTTTTTTCCCGATGATTGGTTTTGTTAAACCGGTCTTGGTCTGCTTTGCGGTCTTGTCACTGTTTTTGGGTGCAATCAGCGCCATAAAGGAAAGCAATATCCGCAAGCTTTTTGCTTTCAGCACGCTCTATCATCTGGGGTTTGTTTTTATAACTTTGGCAGCTTTCAACTATAACAGCGTTTCAAGCAGCTTTATCTATCTGTTGATTTATGCGCTGGGCATGACCGGAATTTATACTGTTTTCTGCGGGCTTAAGAGCAATGGCGAATATCTTTATAAATTGGAAGATATTGCCGGAGCTTTTACTCAAAAGCCGTATATTTGCACAGCCATGCTGATTTTCATCGTTTCAATGGTCGGTTCACCGCCGATGCTGGGCTTTTTGGGCAAGCTTGATGCCGTGAACAATTTGGTTATCGAAGGCAAATATTGGCAGGTCGCAGCAGCTTTAACGGCGCTGATGTTCTTGTTGACGGCATATCTTGACGTTATTAAAGCTGTTTTCTTTGATGTCCGTATCCGTAATTTTGATCGGGCGGATAAAGGAATTTATATCTGCCTGTTCATTAATATTCTGGTGGTTTTGATAACCATTTTGAATCCGGGCGTTTTAATGGATAAGCTGGAAAAGCTCATCACGCTGGTTTTGTGAGGTTAAAATGCAAAGAATAAACGCTTGGCAATGGTTTGAGTATGAAGAGGTCGGCAGCACCAATGATACCGCCAAAAGCTTGACAAATGCCGCCGACGGCGGTAAATATGTCATAACTTCCGTCAGGCAGACCGGCGGCCGCGGCCGTCGCGGGCGCAGTTGGGCCAGCCTTGAGGGAAACCTGTTTATGTCCATGGCCTTTAAGGCAGAGTTAAAAGATGCCGGACAAATTGTGTTCTTGGTGTCATTATCCCTGTTGGAAACGTTGTTGCATTTGTTTCCTGATATAAATGTCTGTTTGAAATGGCCGAATGACGTTTTGGTTAATGATTGCAAAATATCGGGAATTTTGTTGGAAAAAGGCGAGGGCGATTATCTGATTGCAGGTATTGGCGTAAACATTGCCGCCGCTCCCAAAATCGACGGGCTGGTTTATCCGGCGCAAAGTTTGGCCGATTTGGGGTTTGAAACAGAGCGGTTGAAGCTGTTAAAAGCTTATTTGCAAAAATTTGATGCCAATTATGAGCTTTGGCAAAAGCAAGGTTTTGAAAAAATCCGTACCCGTTGGCTGAGCCGGGCCAAAAATTTGGGCAAAGAAATTTTGGTGCGAATGAATAACGGTGAAAAAAGAGGTATTTTTGCCGGTGTTGACGAAAACGGCGTTTTGTTGCTTAAATGCGGCGAAAACATTGAAAAAATTTATGCCGGTGATATTTTTTGCCTGTAGGAATAAAGAAAGAGACGAAAGAAAAGATGAATTGTTTTAATAAAGAAGGGCTGTATTTTGTAGCTTTGGGCGGTGCCGAAGAAGTCGGCTTTAACATGTTTGCTTATGTCGTGGACGGTAAAATTATTGTCGTAGACAGCGGCTACGGCTTTTTGAATGACGATTTTCCGGGGATAGATTTGGGATTTGCCGATGCGAGTTTCCTTGAGGCTTATCAAGAAGATATTGAAGCCTTATTTATCACCCACGCGCATGAAGACCATTTTGGCGCCATTGCCCATGTCTGGCCAAAGTTGCGTTGCCCCGTTTATGCTGCGGATTTCACCTTAGGGCATATCTCCCACCGTTTGTATGAATATAAGCTGGATAAAGAAGTAGAAATTCATTCGGTAAATGAAAACCGCATGATAAAGCTCCGGAATTTTGAAGTCGAATATGTGCCTGTTGTCCATTCTCTGCCCGATAACGCGGCTTTGTTTATCAAAACCAAGTACGGCAATGTTTTCCACGCAACGGATTGGCGATTTGATGACGGGCAAATGGGGTTCATGCCGACAGATTATCCCCGTCTGCAAGAGATTGCCAATGAAGGCGTCGATTTATATGTCGGAGATTCCACAAACTTGAACCATGAATGCTCCGGCCCGTCCGAAGCGGTGATTCGTCAAAGTTTGATTGAATTGTTGCCTAAATTTAAAAATACTTTGGTAGCAACTTGCTTTGCATCCAATATAGCACGTCTTGAGAGTTTGATTTTGGCAGCCCATGCCGCGGACAGAACGCCGGTTATTGCCGGAATGAGTATGATTCAAAATATTAATATTGCCAAAGAATGCGGTTATTTGGAAAATCTGCCGCCTTATGTCGAGGCTAAACAGGCAATGGACATTCCGCTGGATAAAATGGTTTATATCTGTTCCGGTTCTCAGGCCAATTACCGCAGCGGCCTGACCCGCATTGTCAACGGCGAAAACAAAAACATCATTCTGGGCAAAGGCGATGCGATTATCTTTTCATCGCAGATTATCCCCGGCAATGAGCAAAAGATTGAACGCATGCAGGAAAAACTGCGCGATGCCGGCGTCGAGGTTATCTCCAGCGAAGATTATCTGGTGCATACATCCGGTCACGCCTGCAAAGACGATATTAAGAAAATGTATGAACTGTTAAAGCCCAAGATTGTTTTGCCGGTTCATGGCGACAAACGCAATATCAGAGCCCAGCGGCGTTTTGCTTTGGAATGCGGCGTCGGTGAAGTTGTCTTGGCGCGCAACGGTGATGTTATGCTCTTAAATGGCGGAAAAATTGAGAATATCGGCGAGATACCGACCGATATTATCGGCGTTGACCGCAATCAGCTGACGTCATTAAATTCACAGCTGATTAAAAACCGCAAACGCATAGCCTATAACTCGTCTTTATATATCAGCGTTGTCTTTGACGAAAAATGGAATTTGCTGGATTTGCAAATTTCTTCAATTGACATTCTGGAAGAAGAAGCGTTCAAAAAGCTGGCAGAAGAAATTAAAGAAGATGTAATGCGAACATTGCCGACAGAGGTTGTCAAATTAAACCGCCGCGCGCCGCAGATTGAAGAATACATCCGCGCCAAAATCCGCAAAATGGTTTATAAGGCAACAGATATCAAACCGGTAACTTATATGCATTTTTATAAAATCGGCTCAACGCCGCAAACAGAACCTCTTGATAAAGAATAACTAAAACGCTCCGGATGAATTCGCCGGAGCGTTTTGGTGTTGAGTATTATTTGGGCTGGTTAACTTCAACTTAGATATAACCGGAACCTGATAGCCGGTATTCGTAAACTTTTTCAGACGACAGTCGGCACCAGTCTTCTCCTGCCATAATTTTTTTATAGCAATCTTTTTCTCCTCTGCTTTCTTTTAGCCTGTCAGGATTATAAATCATTCGATGCGCATAACCGGTAGATGTGTAGATTGCACATGATGTAAACACGGTATCGGGGTAGCATGGGGTGCCTACGCGTGGAGGGGAAATTGTCATCTTTTTATGAGTGCCGATATACTTCGAGCAAGCGCCGCAACCGTGTAAAAGTTTATTTAGATAAGCGCCTGTCGCATAATCTCTGAAAGATACAGTTTCATTATCGGCATGAAGGGCATAAATAACAGCAGTTGTTGCACTTGAATCATCTATAAGTTTCTGGTTAATTTCATGACGAACATATGTATTTATAATATCTTTTGTTCTGCTGCTGAGGTTATATTGGTCTATTTTATTTAAATCAATAGCGCAATAATCCATTTTACAAAATGTTGTATTATAATCGGAATCTTTTATTAGGCATGACATGTTGACACTCATGCCTTTGGAACTATATCTGAAAGTATCATAAGGGCATGTTTTAGAATATCCCGCTTCGCAAATGTCAGCCTGAGCGGGCTTGCACTGATAGCATGATGTGCCTCTTTCTGTGTATTTAGGGTCGCCCTGAGTGCCTGTTTCGCAAGTTTTATAATAGCCGTTTGGACAGGTGTCGTCTTTCTCAACACATTTTGTGCCGTCGGCACTGACCTTGTAACCGGCCGTACAGGATTTAATTCTGCAAAATCTGGGTTCACAGTTGGAATTATTATTGGCTAAACATTCGGGGCGAAAATCAATGCTCTCAAAATGGGGAACAGAACTTGCCGCTCCGCAAAAAAGAGTATATCCGCCACAGGAAACAGGACGGCAGTCTTTGAAACAGGTTAAGTTTCCCTTTGTGATTCTTGTGCAGATTTGATTAACCGGAATATCATTTTTATAAGTAGGATTAACAGCGGAGCAGGAAAGAGGAGTACATTTAGTTCCACCGAATATATATCCCTGATGGCAGCCTTTGAGTTTATATTTGTTACCGACGGAACATTTATCGCATATGCCGCCGGTCGGACATGAATTGAGAGGATAAGCAGAGCAGTCGTTTCTGTTATAATTATTGTCAAGATCAAATCCGGCCCAACCGTTTTCACTATCATCCAAATCCGGCAAAAAAGTTACACTCGCGGTTTTATATTCTGAAAAAGGCATAGGCTTTAGCCCTTGTGTTGTGTGTGAGTGTGTAAGTATGTGAGTGTGAAATTATTGAAGGAGACAGGAACATGTCTAACCTCTTCTGCATAAGTTAAATTAGAAATTAAGATAGCAGAAAGTAAGCCCAAACAGGCGGATTTGAGATTAAACATGACACACCTCTCAAAATAATCAGAACTAAAGCCTATAACATTAATGGTAAATGTTTTTTTTTTTTGCAGCCGAAAAATGCAAAGGACTTAATTTATCATATTTTTGTAACGGCTTGGATTTAAAGAGAAAATGGGGCGGCAAAAGGCGTCATTCTGAATGAAGTGACGAAACCAATAAATTGTCATGCCCTGAACACGGAGTGTTCTGAGGTCAGGCATTAAAAAAGCCCCTCATTTGAGGGGCGGGAGACTTAAGCTTTTCTAACATAATCTTTCATAAGTTTTTTATGTCCGTAATTTTCAAACATAATTTCCAGCTTGTTGCCTTCAACGGCAATAACTTGCCCATAGCCAAAAGAGTCATGATAAACCCGGCTGCCGACAGGCGTTGCCGACATAAGATTCTTGGCATTTTGTTTCGCCTGATACATACTGCCGCTCCATGGCTGGGCATAATCGTCATCCCTGACATAGCTGTAGCGGTCGTCATCGTCATAAATAACATTGCTTGGCTGCTGTTTTTTCTTTTGCGGCCAATAGTTATTGTTTGATTTGTAGCTGTTATAGGTGTTGCTGCCGAAATAATTGGCGCAATTATTGACGATTTCGATATTTTGCGGCGGCAGCTCGTTGATAAAGCGTGACGGCAGGTTATTTTGCCATTGCCCGTAAACGCGGCGGTTATGCGCCATTAAAATACATAGTTTTTTGCGGGCGCGCGTGATTGCCACATAAGCCAGACGGCGTTCTTCTTCCAGAGAGTCGGAACCGCCTTCGTCAAGAGAACGCTGGTGCGGAAACAGGCCTTCTTCCCAGCCCGGCAGGAACACGACATCAAACTCCAAGCCTTTGGCAGAGTGCAGCGTAATAAGCATAACCTTATCGTCATTGGCAACATTGTCATTGTCCATAACCAAACTGACATGCTCCATAAATTCGGCAAGGGACGGATAATTATCCGTATCGCTCATGACGTTTATCAATTCTTTTAAGTTTTCCAATCGTCCGGGGGCTTCTACGGATTTATCCGTTTTGAGCATGTCAATATAGCCGGAATCTTCCAAAACCTGCTCGGCCAGTTCATTGGGCGGCACGGCATTCATCGTCCGGCGCCATTCGGCAAATTTGTTCATCAATTCTGAAAGGGCATTCTTGGCTTTGCCGGAAATTTGGCCTTCCGCCAGCATTTTTTCAACCGCCATATACAGGGAAATATGTTCCGATCTGGCTTCATTTTGAAACTTCTCAACGGACTTGGCGCCGATTCCCCGAGCCGGTTTGTTGATAATCCTTTCAAAAGCCAAATCGTCATTAGGCTGCAAAATAACGCGGAAATAGGCCAGTGCGTCGCGGATTTCGGCGCGTTCATAGAACTTCAAACCGCCGATAACCTGATAAGGAATGGCTTCGGCAATAAACTTTTCTTCAAATTCGCGGGTTTGGGCGGCGGTGCGAACCAAAACGGCCATATCGGAATAAGAAAAGCCGTCGCGGCGGCAATCGTCAATCGTGTTGACGACATATTGGGCTTCTTCTTCGCCGTTATAAGTGCTGACGACTTTAATTTTTGAGTTTTCGCAGCGTTGCGCCGGCGAATTTTCGGCAACTTTTAAGGTCTTGCCCAAGCGTCCCTGATTGTGGCTGATGAGGTTTGATGCTGCCGCCAGAATGTTAGCGGTAGAGCGGTAGTTTCTTTCCAGACGGATTGTTTTGGCATCGGCAAAGTCTTTGCCGAAACGCAAAATATTTTCAATTTCGGCGCCGCGCCAGGAATAAATGGATTGGTCGTCATCGCCCACACAGCAAATATTGTGATATTTCTGGCTCAAAATGCGGATAAGCATATATTGTGTGACGTTGGTGTCTTGATATTCGTCCACCATAATATATTTGAAGCGTTCCTGATATTTTTCCAAAATGTCTTTGTCGCTCCTCAAAATCGTCAGCGCATAAAGGATAATGTCGCCAAAGTCAACGCAGTTGAGTTCGAGCAGGCGTTCCTGATATTTGCGGTAAAGATGCGTCATTGTGTTTTCGCGATAATCTTCGCCGATTTTGTCAATGGTAAGCCCTTTGTCCTTCCAGCGCCCGATTTTATCCAAAACGGCCTGCGGCGGATATTTCTTGTCGTCAATGCCTTCAGATTCCAAAATTTGTTTAATCAGGCGCTTCTGGTCATCTTCGCCCAAAATGGTAAAGTTGCTCTTTAAGCCGACAACCTCGGCATGATTGCGCAGAATTTTAACGCAGATGCTGTGGAATGTGCCGAGCCAGACGGAGTTTGCCGCTTCGCCGATTAAACCTTGAACGCGCTCTTTCATCTCTCTGGCTGCGCGGTTGGTAAAGGTAACGACCAGACAGTTCCACGGATTTGCTTTGCGCTGTGCCAGAATATAAGCCAGACGTGTCGTCAGAACCTTGGTTTTGCCCGTGCCGGCACCGGAAAGGACCAAAACCGGCCCTTCTGTTGTTTGTACGGCTTCTTTTTGCTCAGGATTGAGCATGTCGAGCCAGGCAAAACTCGGCACCAATTGGCTGATGTTGTCATAAGTCTGGGGCGCTTCGGGTTCCGCCAAATCAAATATATCTTCCATTCTCTTTACTTCATTTTCAAACTGCTTGTATTTTTTTGCAATAAACCATATATATATGAATATAGAAAGAATGAAAAGGAGTTTTTGCATGCCCAGAACAATTCAGGGGAAATATGTGACTAAGGCTTCGCAAACCTTTCAGGCCGGTGATGTCAGCTGGCAGAAAGGCAATTACGACGAGGCCAGACAGAATTATGAAAAAGCCGCTTCATTGTATCATGAAGACAATGATGCCGAGGGCGAGGCTTTTGTCCTGACCCGTCTGGGAGAACTCGAAATCAGCCTTGATGATTTTAACCGTGCCGAAAAAAGCCTGAAAGCAGCTTGCGAATTGGTTAAAAATCTGCCGGACGGGCAAAATACCTATGCCGATGCGCTGATTAAGCTGTCAAAAATGGAAACCGCCCGCGGCGAAACGGAACAGGCCTTAAAAATTATCCGCGATGCGTTAATAGCCGCTTCGCAAATCAACAGCCGCGATTTGCAGGGTGATGCCTACGACCATGAAGCATATATTTATTTGTTGCGCGGGCAGGAAAAAGATGCGCTGCAAGCCTATGCAAAAGCGGCGGAAATGTTCCGCAAGGACGGTACGTCGCTCAAAGAAGCTTCCGTACTTCGGGCTATGGCGAGAATTGAAATGAAAAACCGCAATTATGATACGGCGCACGATATTCTTGAACGCTGCCGCGATTTATATCGCGAAAACGGCGATTTGCTGGGCGAAGCAAGCGCTTTGTCGGCAATCGGCAGCCTGCGCTACGTGATTCGCGATATTGCCAATGCGCGCAAGGCTTTGATGAAATCGGTATATTTATACGGCAAGGTTGCCCACCATTTTGCCGAAGCCGAAGCTTTGCTCTATCTGGCCAGAGTTGAGGCTTATAACAAAGAGCAGGGCGATTTTGAACTGGCAAAAGCCCATTATAAGCGTTCAATCGAGTTGTTTGACTTTTTGCAAAACGAAACCATGAAAAAAGCGGTTCTGGAAGAATATCACAATTTCTTAAACCGCACAGCCTGTGACAAATAGAGGATAAAATTATGTCTGAAACCAAAAATAAGATTATTGCCCTGAAAGATTATCTGGAAACCAAAATCATCGGTCAGGAAGATTTGATTAAAAAACTGCTGATAACATTGCTGGCAGACGGGCATGCTCTGGTTGAGGGAGCGCCCGGTTTGGCAAAGACCAAAGCGATTAAAACTTTGGCAGACTGCATAACCGCCAAATATAACCGTATTCAGTTTACGCCGGATTTGCTGCCGTCCGATATTACCGGCAGCGAAATTTATGTTGCCGCCAAAGGCGAATTTGAGTTCAGAAAAGGTCCGGTTTTTGCCAATTTGGTTTTGGCGGACGAAATTAACCGCGCGCCGGCAAAAGTCCAGTCCGCTTTGCTCGAGGCTATGGCCGAACGCCAAGTCAGCATCGGCGGCAAAAGATATATTTTGCCTGATTTGTTTATGGTTATGGCGACCCAGAACCCGATTGAGCACGAGGGAACATATAATCTGCCGGAAGCGCAGCTTGACCGTTTCTTGATGTATATCAAAATAGACCAGCCTGATGCAGAGTCAGAGAGAAAAATTTTGCATTTGGTTCGCGGCGAAGTGATTAACGCCGCCCAGCAGAAATTTAACAAGATTTATATTGAAGACGTTTTGTCCGCGCGCCGTGAGGTTTTGAGCGTTCACACCAGCGAAGCCGTAGAGGAATATCTGATTCAACTGATTATGGCGACCCGCCATCCGGAAAAATATGACAACAAGCTCGGCGGACAGGTTTTGTTTGGGGCCAGCCCGCGTGCGACGATTGCGCTTGACCGCTGCGCTAAAATTAACGCTTGGCTCTCAGGGCGCGATTTCGTTGCGCCGGAGGATATTCATGCCGTTATTTATGATGTTTTGCGCCATCGTTTGATTTTGACTTTTGAAGCTCAGGCTGAGGGCGTGACGACAGACGATATTATCGGAAAGCTTTTAAATCTGGTTCCGTTACCGTAGTTAAAATTTGCTCTGCGGGCGTCTTTTTTACAGACAAATAAATTTTTTAATTGGAAGAAAAATGAAAAGGCTCAAATCTTTAGCTAAAATATTTTCTTTTCAGGACGAGGCTGATAATTCAGGCCTGTTTGTAACGCTTGACGAATTGATTGAGCAGCGCCGCTATGTGGCTTATCTGAAAGCGTTAACGGCAAGGCTTGCGGTTTCCAATCAGGCCGGAGACGTCAAATCTGCGTTCAAGGGCCGGGGAATTGAGCTGGAAGAAGTCCGCAGCTATACGTTCGGCGATGATATCCGCGATATTGACTGGCGCGTGACTGCCCGCAAAGATACGCCTTATACCAAGCTTTATGCCGAAGAAAAAGATCGGGAAATATATGTTTTGCTTGATTTGTCGCCTTATATGGTTTTCGGCACCCGCAAAGAGCTGAAATCGGTTGCCGCGGCAAAAATCGCCGGACTTTTGGGCTGGCTGGCTCTGGGCAACAAGGACAGATTCGGCTGTATTATTTTTGACGGGCGGAACAATTATGTTTTCAAACCTAAAAACCATCAGGGAAATTTGATTGCCATTTTCAAAAAAATAGCTGCCGTTTCCCAAGAAATTCTGCGCAAAATGAATGAGCCTCAGAATGATGGTTTTGCCAAGACGGTCAAGTTAGTGCAGCAAAACATAAAAAGTCAGGCGACGGTTTTTGTCATCAGCGACTTTAACTATTTTGACGATGCCTTGAAAAAAGCAATTGCCGGAATGGCGCGCCGCACTAAAGTCTTTATGGTGAATGTATTTGACGTTTTGGAAGAAAATCCGCCCAAGGGCGGGGAATATATGGCCGCAGATTATGGCAGGCGCTTGGTTTTTAATTCCTCTTCAAAACAATTTCAAAAAGCCTATAAAGCCCATTTTGCGCTGAAAAGGCATGATGCCAGACAATTTGCGCTGCGTTTCGGCTGCCGATATCTGGAGGTCAGAACCGATATTGAGCTATATAAGCAACTTAAAGTTGCGTGATTTTGAATTTTTTTATAATCGGATTCTTGACAGAATCAATACGCAATGATAGCATGGCAAGTAATTATTTTGTAACAAATATAATTCGGAAGAGAAAATATTATGGTAAAATCAAACGAAAATAATGCTTATAAAAGAGGTCAGGAACTTTTGGATCAAGGCTTGTATAAAGAGGCCATTGAACAATTTGACGCGGCTATTGCCGAGCAGCCACAGTCATGGAAGGCACTGAATTCAAAAGGTTTTGCTTTTCAAAAAATGAGCCGCTACACGGAAGCGGTCGAATGTTTTGACAAAGCTTTGACTCTAAATCCCCAATCTGTAGAAGTTTTGAACAATAAGGGCGTGACATTGAGTATGCGCGGCCTGTATAAAGACGCAATCATGTGCTTTAACGAAGCCGTTGCGATTGATAAGACTTCGCTTGAAGCCCTGAACGGCAAAGCGATTGCTTTGCAGCACATGTTCTCTTATAAAGAGGCGTTGGATGTGCTTGAACAGGCTATGAAGATTGACAGCAAGCATGCCCAGACTCTTCTGAGTGTTGCAGTTACCCTGCAAAAATTGAAGCAGTATGAAAGAGCAATTTCTTTCTTCAAAAAAGTTTTAGCCAACGATAAAAACAATATCAAAGCATGGAACGGCGTCGGCGTTACCTATCAGTTGATGGGCGACAATGCCTCTGCCATTAAATGTTTTACCAAGATTCTGAATATTGACAGCAGAGAGATTCAGGCTTGGATCAGTATCGGCTTTGTTTATCAAAAAATGCTCAAATTTAATGACGCGTTAAAATGCTATAAAAAGGCGCAAACGATTATCGGCGCATCCAAATATCATCATAAGCTTTATGACGGTCTGGCGAGCTGCCTGACGAAGCTCTCCGAGTTTGATCAGGCGATTGACGTTTATCAGCAGATTTTCCAAAGAGAAGAGGGTAAAAAGAAATGGGATGCCCAACGCTCAATGAAATTTGTAAATAAGTTGAAACGCAAAAAGGCAATCGGCACCCTGCAAAGCATTATTCCGGCAGATGCCCCGTCGGAACCGTTATCCGAATAACAAAATAAAAAAATCCCCGAGATGTTCGGGGATTTTTTTTTATGCCGGCGTCCTTGAAATGGGCATCTTACCTATTATGTTTATCAGAGAAGACATTATTTAAGGAGAAAGATGATGGGTACGGTTTTAAAATATTTATTCTATATTGCTTTGGTCGTTGTCATTTATTTGGTCGGCAAAGGCATTTATGAGGGCGAAATTAACGAAACGACGACAGTGGGCGAAGTTGTCAGCGATGTGGCAACCGGAACCAAAGAAATGGTTCGTGACGGCGTGAATGCCGCCGGAGATGCTATGGACAAGGCTTCCGACAAAGCTGCCGAGGCTGCGGACAATTATGAACAAGCCCCCAAAAAAGACATTACGATTGCCGAGTAACGGCTTGTAAATTATGTTAATATCAGAAATGAGGCTCCGTCTTAAAAACGAAGCCTTGTTTTTTTTATTTTTAGAATTCAATGAACGGACATGAAAAGTCTGAATCTAAGTAAGCTGAACTATATTTATTTCTTGTAGAAAAGTATGATTCTCCAGTACTGAGAGACATATGAATTGCTAATTTGAAGTCATTATATTTATCAGGTCCTTCGTTTGATGTGAGTAAGTATTTTCCTGAGGATGGAAATGTACCGTTAACTTTGGCAAATCCAACTTTTATGTCAGTTTTATTTTGATCAAGAAGCTTTAGCTGCCCACCAGAGGGGAGAAACCAATCTCCTTTTGCGGTACCAGTCGTTGAGTAGTTGTGGGCGTAATAAGCAGCCGGGCAACCAGTGCCGCAAATATTGACAATTGTTTTGGTATATGATTTTCCGTTAAAGTCAGTTTTAGCGTCTTCAGGTTCTTTATCCGGAATAGCTGCGATATTATTATTAGCGAAAGTTCTGTCGGCAGCCCATTGTTTAGCACTGCAAGACAATGCCATTGCCAACCGCCGTTCAGGATCAACAACAATACCAATCGGTGTTTTGCTATCATCGGTATGATAATGAGCCGTTGTTTTATCTGAATATAAAATATCTCCGGCTTCCATAACATAAACTTCTTTTTCTTTACAAAAGACTTTTGATGTATCGAAGGGGCAGCGGATAATATCGCCGCTGCATGCGCTCTCGGATTTGTTGTATCCGAGGGCAGAGCAGTCACTGGAAACGCAGGCGGCTTGAGCCGAGGCGGCCA